>MDTD01059956.1_pt1 | contig 26464 bp, 25 predicted proteins | sample 811221 | NCBI WGS metagenome assembly MDTD01 (sample SAMN05326646, study PRJNA326480) | marine metagenome | isolation source: seawater | place: Pacific Ocean: South West | collected 2011 | reverse complement strand
GCTCGCCAACAGCATGCTCATTATTCTTACGGTTCTGTTTTTGATGGTTGAGTCGACCAGCCTGCCTGAGAAGCTGCGAAGCATTTCGAGAAATCCCGACAAGGCCCTCGGCGACCTTGCCGCTTTTATGGCGTCAGTCAATCACTATCTCGTGATCAAAGCCGTAATGAGCCTGATTACGGGTCTTGCAATCGCGCTCTACCTCGTCATCCTCGGAGTCGACTTTGCGATCATCTGGGGATCACTTGCCTTCTTTATGAACTTTGTTCCCTATATCGGGTCAATCATTGCCGCGATACCTGCCGTCACCCTCGCCCTTCTTGACGCTGGACCCGTCATCGCGCTTTCGGTCGCCGCCGGATTCGTCGTGGTCAATATTGTGGTCGGTAACGTGCTGGAGCCACGGTATATGGGAAAGGGTCTCGGTCTTTCGACTCTAGTAGTGTTTCTTTCTCTTCTGTTTTGGGGCTGGATATTCGGCCCTGTCGGCATGTTCCTCTCCACCCCCCTGACCATGATTGTCAAGATTGCATTGGAAAACGATCCGAGAAGCCGCTGGATCAGCGTATTGCTGAGCGCTCAGGCCCCCGACCGAAATACCTCTTAATTACATCCGCCATTCGCTTCTCGTTGCACGACTCTTTGGTGAAGCGCGGGGGTATCACCAAAAGAGACAGCTGATTCATGAAACTCGACGCGCTGCAGTCACCGAGATACCGGCGCTTCTGGCTGGGCTCTATTGGCTCCACCGGAGCCACGCAACTTTACTTTGTGGGAATGGGATGGCTGGTCTTCAAACTGACCGGCTCTGCCCTTTATCTCGGACTCCTCGGCGTTGCCATGGCAGTACCTACCATTCTTGCCACGCTTGCAGGAGGGCTCGTAGCCGATCATGGAAACCGCGGCCGTATCCTGCTCATCACATCCATACTGGCAGGTCTGGCGCTTGGCATATTGACCATTCTCGACCTCGGCGAATGGGTCACTGTTTGGCAGGTATTGCTCCTCGCGGCCCTGTTGGGCTTGATCTCAGGGTTTGATCTACCGGCCCGGGTCTCATTCTTCCCCGCCCTCATCGAACCACATCAAATGATGAGCGCTGTGGCATTGAACTCAATTCTCTGGCAAGGGACCAGGATGGTGTTGCCTGCTGTAGGCGGCGTGTTAATTGCGCTTGCCGATACCTGGATCATTTTTGCATTGTGCACCGTCGGATTTGCTGTCATGGCCAGGATTCTTTTGAGTCTGCAGACACCCAATTCGCTCCCGAGAGACTCAGACCACAATCGTGGCCTTGGAGCAGCCTGGCGATTCATCCGCCAGGAGAAACTCTTCGCTGTCCTGATCGCGATGACGTGGATCTCGATGTTCTTTGGCACGGCTTATGTCCAGATCATGCCGGTGTTTGCGGAATTACTGGGCACTGGCGAGGAAGGCTATGGGTTGCTTCTCTCTGCCACCGGCGTTGGATCTGTGCTGGGGACCATTCTGGTGGGCCGGCTACAGAACTCGCCCAGACTTGGCAGCGTCATGATGGGCGGAAGCGTTTTGTTCTCCCTGTCATTGATTCTGTTTGCGCTGGTGACCGGGCTTGCGGCGGACTGGCGATTCGCTTTTGCGCTTGCATGCGCCTGCGTCATGCTATCTGCCGTTGGGGGATCATTTTTTCTGATCAGCTCTATGACGGTGATGCAGCTTGCCGTACCGGATGCCTTGCGCGGCAGAGTCATGGGGATACACAGCATCACCTTCAGCCTGATTGCGCTGGGTGGACTGTTTTTGGGGCCACTCGCTGAACTCTTCTCAGCGCCCAGCGCCCTACTGATCGGGGTCGGTGTGGTATTGGCCAGTATTGTTGGATTTTCGATCAAGTTCGATCGATTGTGGCACCTCAATGGTCAGGATCAGCAACTCCATCTTTAGGATCCAGCACTGCCAACGCTTCCCGTCGGACGCTGGACGATGTTTAACGCCTCATTATTTGTCAATGCCGGCATGGTAAAATTACAGTTCTTCCGGCGTGTTTGCAGGCCCCGCGTTGACACCTTCTGATTCACACCCTTTGTCAGCCCTGACCGCACTGTCTCCCATAGATGGCAGATACGGTGCCAAGGTTTCCGGCCTGAGATCCTACTTCAGCGAATTTGCTCTGATCCGGTATCGCGTCTTTGTCGAGACACAATGGCTGTTATCACTCGCCTCATGCGAGGCCTTGGCCGAGGTCCCGCCGTTTTCGGAATCTGCAAAGGCCTTTCTCAACGATATTTCGGATGGCTTCTCGATCTCAGATGCTGAAGCGGTCAAGACTATTGAGCGCGCCACCAATCATGATGTCAAAGCGGTGGAATATTTTCTGAAAGAGAAAGTCGCGAACCATGAAGAATTGAGCGCTGTATCGGAATTCATCCATTTTGGATGCACTTCAGAAGACATCAACAATCTGTCTTATGCCCTGATGCTGCGCGACGGCCGAAACACGATTCTGCTGCCGGCAGTTGATCAGGTCACCTCAGCACTCGCAACGATGGCCGACGAGCTCGCGGATCAGCCGATGCTGGCCCGGACACATGGCCAACCTGCGAGCCCCACTACCATGGGAAAGGAACTGGCCAATGTGGTTGCCCGGCTGGACCAGGCCCGCGACCAGGTCACAACTACGGCAATACGCGGAAAATTCAACGGCGCCGTGGGTAACTTCAATGCCCACCTTGCGGCCTACCCGGAACTGGACTGGCCTCGGCTTTCCCAGGATTTTGTTGAAGGCATCGGACTGGACTGGCAGCAGATGACGACACAAATCGAACCGCATGACGATCTTGCCGCACTGTGTCATGGACTGGTCCGTCTGAACACCATACTGATCGATCTTGACCGTGACCTGTGGGGATACATCTCACTGGGTTACTTCCGGCAGAAGGCTGTGGCCGGAGAAGTAGGCTCAAGTACGATGCCGCACAAGGTCAATCCGATCGACTTTGAGAACAGCGAGGGAAACGCTGGCATTGCCAACGCATTACTTGAACATCTGGCGGCGAAACTGCCGATCAGCCGGTGGCAACGGGATCTTTCAGACTCAACCGTAATCAGAAATCTGGGGCCTGCGTTTGCCCATTGCCTGATCTCACTGGACGCCGCGCATCGTGGTCTTGGAAAACTTGAGATTGACAGAGATAAACTGCATGCCGAACTGGATGAGGCGTGGGAAGTGCTGGCCGAGGCGATCCAGACCGTCATGCGGCGTTACGACGTGCCCGAGCCCTATGAAAAATTGAAAGCACTGACCCGTGGTCGCGCTGGAATAGATGCGCAGACACTGAGGGACTTTGTAAATACCCTGCCGATACCCAAAGACGCCCAGGAGAGCCTGGCCGCGCTCACCCCGCAAGCGTATATCGGGAACGCCGCCGAAACCGTCCGAATCTTTCTGAAAGGAAGACGCGAGAGGCACTAAACGCGGGGCAGACCATGGAGGATGGAATCCGTCTCTCACGCCTGATGGCCCAGCAGGGTCTTTGCTCGCGTCGAGAGGCTGACAGACTCATTGCCACCGGGCAGGTCCAGGTGGACGGCGTGGTGATCGATCAACTCGGCTCGAAGGTACATCCGCTCGCCGCCATAGAACTGACAAGCGAAGCGCGTCGCCAACGCGCGGCATTGGCGACCGTGCTCCTCAATAAACCCCCCGGCATCGTCTCCAATCAGCCTGAAAAAGGTTATCCCGAGGCCGTCTCACTGATTACCGAAGACAACCGTGCGCCCCACGACGAACACCCACGAAGGCGAGTCCCCAAACCGCAGAGCCTGCATGTGGCCGGGCGACTCGATATTGATTCCTCAGGGTTGCTTGTGCTGACTCAGGACGGCACCGTCGCCCGCACATTGATCGGGCCCGAGAGCAGAATTGAGAAGGAATATCACGTCGGTGTCGATGGCAACATCACGGAAACAGCGCTTCAGCGCCTTCGCCAGGGACTGTCCCTGGATGGACGAGCACTGCGTCCTGCCCGCATCACACAGACCGGATCGGCACAGCTGCAATTTGTTCTAACGGAAGGCCGGAAACGGCAGGTGCGACGGATGTGTGAATTGGTCAACCTGCAGGTTCGCACGCTCGTCCGGGTACGTATTGGTGGGGTGCGCCTGGGCCAACTGCGGCGCGGACAGTGGCGACATCTGGCACCCGAAGAGGCCTTCTGATGGCGGGAATGTACTCTCTGGTTCGGCCACTATTGTTCAGGCTTAACCCTGAGACTGCCCATGACATTGTCGTGAAGACCATCGGACTCATTGGACGCATACATCCGCTCAACCAGTACGTCGTCGACGCTTGCCGGGGTCCGCTGCCCTCGATTCCGGTCGACGCGATGGGCCTCTCATTTCCTAACCCGGTCGGCCTGGCAGCCGGACTCGATAAAGATGCAAAGGCCGTCGACGGGCTTGCCGCATTTGGTTTTGGATTCCTCGAACTCGGCACCGTGACGCCATTGCCGCAATCAGGAAATCCCCGACCCCGCATGTTCCGACTGACCTCAGCGCAGGCCCTGATAAACCGAATGGGGTTTAACAGCGAAGGCCTTAACCTCTTCCTCGCGAGGCTTGGACAACAACACCAGCAGACCATCATCGGCATTAATCTTGGCCGTAATGCCGCTACCTCCAATGAGGATGCCTGGCGCGACTACCTCACTGGACTACGGGCGGTGTACCGTGTCGCCGACTACGTGACGATCAACATCTCATCCCCCAATACCAAGGGGCTTCGCGATCTGCAGGAACGCGACACCCTGAATGGACTGATTGCGCGCCTGAGAGCCGAGCAAACCCAACTTGCCGACCTGCACCAGAAATACACCCCCATTGCGGTAAAGATTTCACCTGACCTCGATGATGAATCGATAGCACGCGTCGCCGAGGTGCTCACGCTGCGGGGCATAGACGGAGTTGTTGCAACCAACACTACCGTCAACCGGCCGCTGGATACAGAGGTCCATCCGCACGTGTCGCAGCCAGGTGGCCTGAGCGGCGCGCCATTGGCGACCCTTTCGCATCGTGTGATCACTGAACTCAGGCAGCACACCCCATCTGAATTTCCAGTAATTGGTGTCGGAGGCATAATGGATGCCGCCTCGGCCCAGGCCGCATTCTCCGCAGGAGCCACACTCGTCCAGCTGTACAGCGGACTGATCTACCGGGGACCCGCCCTGGTGTCGGAAATTATTGGCGCGCTGAAAGCCGCTAAAGTCGCCACTTCCTAAATCACCCGATCGAGACAGGCAAGTGAATACCGATTACGCAAACCCGCTTTTGCATCTGAATGACCGGGATGGCACCTATCCACCGTCCTGGTATGCAGCAACGGCCGTCGGGATGCCACAGGCCCAAACCCTCAAAGGTGACCATCAGTGTGACGTCGCGGTCGTGGGGGGAGGATTCACCGGCCTATCTGCTGCCCTGCATCTTGCTGAGCGGGGTTACTCAGTTATCCTGCTGGATGCTCACCGCATTGGCTGGGGGGCAAGCGGCCGCAATGGAGGTCAAGTCGGTACGGGGCAACGGGTGGCACAGGATGACCTCGAGCAGAAAGTGGATAGCGCTCTTGCCCGCGACGCTTGGCAAGTTGCCCAAGAAGCCAAGGCCCTGGTCAAGGACTTGATTGCCCGCCACGACATTCCCTGCGATTACCGCAGTGGTTCAATTCATGCCAACCATCGGCAGCGTTTTGATCATCACTCCCAAAACTACGTTGCGCTGCTGAACGAAAAATATGGCTACGATGAAATTCGGTATGTCCCTCCGGAGGAGATGCGCTCGCTCGTCGGCAGCAAAGATTATTCCGCCGGCACGCTCGACATGGGTGCCGGCCACCTGCACCCACTCAATTACGCTCTCGGCATTGCCAGAGCCGCAATAGCAGCCGGCGCCAGGCTCTATGAGCGCTCTGAGGTCACCCGAATCGAGAAAGGGACTCCTGCCCGCCTGCATACCGCCCAAGGCTGTGTTAGCGCCGGATATGTTCTCTACGCCTGTAACGGCTATATCGGTCCGTTGGAAAAATCCATTAGCCGGCACGTCATGCCGATCAATAACTACATCATTGCCACTGAACCGCTGGGTGACGATATCGCCAGGAAGTTGATCGCCAACGGAGCCTGTGTAGCGGATTCGCGCTTCGTAGTCAATTATTTCCGGTGCTCGGCAGACAACCGAATGCTGTTCGGCGGCGGAGAAAGTTACGGCTATCGCTTTCCCCGGGATATCAAATCCTTTGTCCGCAAATACATGCTGAGAATTTATCCGGACCTTAAAGAGGCCAAGGTCGAGTATGGATGGGGCGGTACCCTTGCCATCACCATGTCACGCCTGCCTTTTTTTCAGCGCCACAGCGGCAATATTTATTCCGCGTCTGGCTATTCTGGGTCGGGTGTCGCGCTGGCGACTGGGGCGGGAGCGATGCTGGCAGAGGCCGTTGACGGTGTGGCAAGTCGATTCGATGTGATGAATCGTCTGCCTACTCCGGGCTTTCCGGGGGGCAGCATGTTGCGATCACCCTTGCTGGCCCTGGCCATGACCTGGTATGCGCTGCGCGACCGACTCTGAATACACTGAAACCTGAAGACACTGGACGCCCGCAAAATCCCCTGACTACGGCTCACGCCTGAAAATCAATGACCGATTGTTTGCCGGCATGGGCACATCCGCCTCTAACGAAAAGCCCTGCTCTTGGGCAATCCGACTGAGGTCTTCGAAATTTCGGATACCACTTGCGGGATCCCGCGCCTTAAGCCATTGATCAAACTGCTCATTGCTCGGCTCTAGCGGCCGGTCAGCATAGCGATAGGGTCCATAGAGATACACGGCCTGGCCCGGCGATAGCATCCGGCCCGCCGCTGTAAACAATTGGTGCGTGCCCTGCCAGGCCACAATGTGCAAGGTGTTGATACAGACAATCGCGTCCGCTTGCGGCATTTGCAGTGCATCGGACAATAGATCCAGACCTACTGGCGCAAGACAGTTCTGCCCCGCCTCCCGGCGCCAGAGTGATATCCCTGCCAGATGCTGCGGCAGATCACTCGGCAACCAGTCAAGATTGGGGAAAGCGGACGAAAAATAAGCCGCATGTTGGCCCGTCCCACTACCGATCTCCAGCACTCTTCCTTTCGCAGGTAGACACTCCCTCAAGACCGCCAGGATGGGATCCCGGTTTCGGTCACAGGCTATGGCGTAAGGCCTTTCCGGGTGGGAGACATTCATGGCGCCAAAGCCAGATTTATACCTGCGCCTCTGCTCGACTGAAAGGGTCGGTCAGGCAAAGAGGGAAACGAGGAAATCCCGCAACGGAATTTGGTAGTGATCAATCAGCATCAATGCGAACAGCATTGCAAGATACTGTATCGAATAACCGAAGGTCTGCCTGGAAAGCGCATCACTGTAATTGCGATACAAACGCACCACAAAAATGAGGAAAATCACGCCCAGAACCAACGCGCCGACAAAATACATCCCGCCTGACATACCGGTTGCGAACGGCAACACACTCACCGCCAAAAGCAGCACCGTATAAAGCACCATCTGCAACAGCGTATATCGTCGGCCGTGGGTGACTGGCAGCATTGGAATTCCCGCCGCTGCGTATTCTTCCTGGCGATAAAGGGCCAACGCCCAAAAGTGTGGAGGGGTCCAGCAGAAGATAATCAGGAACAGCAAAAGCGCATCAGAGGCCACCTCTCCCGTGACGGCAGTCCAGCCGAGCACCGGCGGCATCGCACCGGCAGCACCGCCAATGACAATATTCTGAGGCGTTGCATGCTTAAGCCACACCGTATACACCACGGCATAGCCAATCATAGAAGCAAATGACAGGACCGCAGTGAGCGTATTGACCATTGCGACGAGGATCAGCATTGATGCCACAGCCAACCCGGTTGCAAAGACAATCGCTGGAGTGGTTTCGACCATCCCCGTCGGCAGGGGACGGCCCGCCGTTCGCGCCATAATCTGGTCTGCCCGGCGATCCAGCAGATGGTTGAACGCTGCCCCGGAAGCCGCTGACAGCCCGATCCCGAGTGCACCGGATATCAGTATTGAGACGGGGATCATCCCGTCGACCGACAAGAACATGCCCACGATCGCGGTGAACACGATCAGCGCCACGACCCGTGGTTTGGTCAGTTCATAGTAGGCATGAAAAGTCGACCCGGAACTCGACGAGCCGTGCGACGTGGTTGAGGCCTGCGCTTTCATAACGGCCATGAATTATACGGGATCATCTCCGCTGACTAACCGATACGCGATGCCCGCAGAAGCCGGCTGATATCTTTGCGAAGATCTGTCGGGTCAGCTGCGGCAGGATAACTCATCATCAGATTTCCCATCGGATCAACCAAAAAGACGTTGCCCGATTGAAGCACCGACCCTCCCCCACTCGGCATAAATTGAAGCAGCAGCTGTTCCTTTTCAGCCGCATTGACGCCCAACACGATTGTCTTTGGCATGATGAGACGAATCTCATCGAGGGAGGAGAGTGCATCCGGGCTAAGCGTAATCACCATGAGACGGACGCGCTTTTCGTTTTTGCCCTGGCTCAGGCGGACGCGCTCAACAGCATCGGCCAACTGCTTGCAGGATTCATCACACCCGGCCTCGACAAAAAAGACATAGGTCCAGCGTCCGAACAAATTGGTTAGATCTACATTACTACCGTCTGGGGAGATCATTGGGACATTGACCAAAGGCTGGGGTGGATCAACCAGTTCGCCCCGATTGCGGAATGTGTCAGGTGTCCAGAGCCATGCCGCGATCACGGGCGACAAAAAAAGGGCCATCAGTGCAATCAGCGTCAATCGCTTCCGGTTTCGCACTGAGTTGGAAAGAGGATGAGACATGTCGTCATTCATGGATTTTGTTTCTCACAGGCCTACGCCTGGCTCTTAGTTCGCGCCGCCACATAGCAACCACTACGCTTATAAATACCGCCGCCATTCCGAACCATTGCACCGCATAGGCTTCATGACGCCTGACCGCCGTTTGATCCGGAACCGGCCACACGCGGACAAATCCGTCGGGGTGGTCGACATCAAGCCTCAGCACATAAGGCTGTACGGCATAGGGCGCGGAACTGGCAAATGCCGAAAGCTCAAGATTCTGACGAAGCGTCGAATCATACTCGGGTGCGCGCGCTTCCAGGGTGAAACCGGGTTTAGGTTCATAAAGGTAGCCGCTGATTGTTTTAGGGCCTGCTGGGATCTTTGGGATGGGCAGATTTTCTCTTGATCCCAAGAGCGGTATCCAACCTCGATTGACCATAATCCGCGTCTCACCCGGAGTAATTACAAAAGGAGTAATCACATGAAACCCGGACTGACCCTGATGGGTTCGGTTATCCCACAAAAACTGTCCCTCTCCATCAAAGCGTCCGCGAACCTCGGCGGGAAAGTTCGAGCGGTCTGGCCCCAGCAAACGGGCCGTAATCTGTATAGGTGCTTCACTGATCCGCGCGCTATAACTGTCGAACCAGGCCTGTTTTTCGTCAGCACGCTGCAACTGCCAGATCCCCAATCCGATCAACAAAGCGAAAATAACTGAGACGCCCAGTAGCGTCAGGGGATGGGATATCCGTCGCGTTGACACTTCAGTTCACTGATTCCTTCACGCTTTTTGATACCATTCCTACCACTCGTTCTGAAAGAAATCTTTCCATGCTCGCGAAATCCGTAATCCTGATTCTTCTTCTGGCAATGGTGATCAGCCTCGGGGTTGCCATGTTCTCAATGATGCGGGACAAAGGTCGGGGCACAGGCACAGTAAAAGCGCTTACTTACCGTGTTGCGATTTGGGCTTTCCTGCTACTTTTGATTGTCGGCGGTCTGTACACAGGACTTTTGAAGCCGGGTGGATCGCTTCAACAAGCTGCGATCAACACCCAGCAATAAAGTTCAGCCCTGAGCCTGAACCGGTCTCGGGCGCCATCTGTGGACTCAGCGGTGCCTGAGATAATTTTTCGCGCCTGCGCGAAATCGTCGTTAATGCAGCGTACAGACTACCGACTACAAGATGTAGACGAAAATAAACAGTCCGACCCAGACGGTATCCACGAAATGCCAATACCAAGCGGCACCTTCAAAGCCAAAGTGCTCATCAGGCTTAAAATGCCCGCGCAGACATCTGACAAGAATCACGGCCAGCGTAATCGCACCAATAGTGACGTGGAAACCATGGAATCCCGTCAACATGAAGAAGGTCGCTCCATATACCCCTGACCCCAGCGTCAGGCCAAGATGGCTGTAGGCCTCAATGTATTCCCCGACCTGGTAATACATAAACAGGGCGCCAAGGGCGACCGTCACAAACAGCCAGAAATTCATCGCGCCCCGCTGGTTCTTCTTGAGCGCCCAGTGTGAGAATGTCAATGTCACACTGGATACCAGCAAGATGACGGTATTCAGCAGCGGGATACCGAACGCTCCGATGCTGGAAAACTGACTCGATCCAATATCGTAATTGTCCGGCCCAATATAGGTCGCCCCTGCGGGTCCGGCGGACGGCCAGGTCGCCTCAAATCCGGGCCACAGCAACTCCTCGCCAGCGAGCCAGGGAACTGACAGGATTCGAGTATAAAAGAGTGCGCCGAAAAATGCGCCGAAAAACATCACCTCGGAGAAGATAAACCAACCCATTCCCATCCGGAACGACGTATCCACCTGCGCATCGTAACGCCCGGCCTCACTCTCTCCCGCGACCTGCCCAAACCAGGAATACAGCATCAGGATGATGATCACTGAGCCAGCGATCATCAGCCAAAGCCCGGGTGCGAGATGGTGCAGGTCCAGAATGAAACCGAGTGCGAGCAGAAACAATCCCATCGAAGTAATCGTGGGCCACTTGGTCGGGTCAGGCAAATAATAACCGCCGTGTGCTGAGCTCATGTGTTGCGTCCTCTTTTCTAAACTAAGAATATTTATGTATCTATTTATAAAAACCTAAAACTTGTACTCAACCCGTTGCCCGTCAGCAGCTATCTTCAGGAGTTGGCGGGTTCAATGTCTTTTGCCGGATAGACCGCGTATGACAACGTAATGGTCTTTACTTCCTCGGGAAGAGCGGGATCGACCACAAACGTGACCGGCATCAGCTTGCTTTCCCGAGGCGCCAGTTCCTGCCGGGTAAAGCAGAAGCATTCTGTCTTTCTGAAGTGCCGCGCCGCCCGCGCCGGCGAAACGCTGGGTACCGCCTGCCCTGCCGACAGCGTGTCGGTCAGACTATGCGCCGCATAGGTCACAGTCATCGCCTCACCAGGATGCACCTTGAGGCGGACGGTCTCAGGCCGATCGACCTCCCAGGGGATACCGCTTACATTGACCGCAAACTCAACCGTCACGGTCCGCGACCGGTCGATTTCCAGGGGTTTGGCGCTCACTTCCGACAGGGTTGCGCTCTTGCCGTTCAAGCCCGTGATCTCGCAGAAGATGTCATAAAGCGGGACCAGTGCGTATCCAAATCCGAACATCCCCACGACCCACAGCGAGAGCCATCCCGCCACACGACGATTGCTCTTTTGTCGAGAAGACTCAGTCATGGTGTATCGCCGATCCTCAGCTCACAGGACATACTTCACGATGCTCCAGGTGAAGACCGCAACCGCAAACACCACCAACACGGTGACCGTCTTCCGGATACCCGCTTTTTGTGCGTCATTAGTCACTGTGCTCATCAGGGGTCTACTTCACCTCAGGCGCCGTGGCGAAGGTATGGTACGGCGCCGGTGACGGCACGGTCCATTCCAGTCCTTCCGGGTTTTCCCAGACTTCGGCGCTCGCCTTCTTGCCGCCGCGGATGGCTTTGATCACCACGACCAGCAGGATGAGCTGCGAGAATCCGAGCACGAATCCGCCGATACTGGAGATGACGTTGAACTCTGCAAACTGCAGGGAGTAATCGGGAATACGCCGGGGCATTCCAGCAAAGCCCAGGAAGTGCTGCGGGAAGAAGGTCACATTAAAGGCGATGATGGTCAGCCAGAAATGCCATTTGCCGAGTGTCTCGTCATACATATGGCCGGTCCACTTGGGCAGCCAGTAGTAAACGCCGGCAAACATACCCAGCACTGATCCGCAGAAGATCACATAATGAAAGTGCGCCACGATGAAATAGGTATCGTGGTACTGAAAGTCAGCAGGCGTAATCGCCATCATGAGACCAGTCAGCCCGCCCACCGTAAACAGCGCGACGGTGGCGATGGCGTACAACATCGGCGTTTCAAAAGTCATGCTGCCACGCCACATCGTGGCCATCCAGTTGAATATCTTCACACCGGTGGGGATTGCGATCAACATCGTGGAATACATGAAGAAGAGTTCACCGGATAACGGCATCCCCACGGTGTACATGTGGTGGGCCCACACGATGAAGGACAAAAACGCAATACCGGCTGTTGCAAAGACCATAGAGGTATACCCAAAAAGAGGCTTTCGGGCGAAGGTCGGAATAACCTGGGAAATGATGCCAAAGGCCGGAAGAATCAGGATGTACACCTCGGGATGACCAAAGAACCAGAAGATATGCTGGAACATCACCGGATCGCCACCCCCGGCGGGGTCAAAGAACGCGGTGCCAAAATGACGGTCGGTGAGGAGCATCGTCACCGCACCGGCCAACACGGGCATAGCGGCGATCAGCAAGAAAGCCGTGATCACCCATGTCCAGATAAAGAGCGGCATCTTCATGAGTGTCATGCCAGGCGCGCGCATGTTCATAATGGTGGCAATGATATTGATCGCACCCAGGATGGACGACATACCCAATATGTGGATAGTGAAGATCGTGAGATCTACGCCCATCCCGCCCTGCACCGATAGCGGTGGATAGATGGTCCATCCTGCTGCCGGGCCGCCGCCGGGCACAAACAGCGAAAGAATCAGCAAAGAGGTTGCGAAAGGCAGCAGCCAAAAACTCCAGTTGTTCATTCTCGGCAGCGCCATATCGGGCGCACCGATCATCATCGGAATCATCCAGTTGGCAAAGCCTACAAACCCCGGCATGATCGCACCGAAGATCATGATCAGCGCATGCACCGTGACCATCTGGTTATAAAAATGCGGGTCTACTACCTGTAGGCCGGGCTGGAAGAGTTCCGCCCGGATAACCAGCGCCATGGCGCCGCCGACCAGAAACATGATGAACGAGAACCACAGGTACAGCGTGCCGATGTCCTTGTGGTTGGTCGTAAACAGCCAGCGGGTAATGCCCTTGGGCACTTCGTCGTGGTGATGATCAGCGACTGTCGTAGTCATTCGCAAACTCCTGTCTTTCTAACTTTCTAAAATTCTTTCAATGAGCGGTAAGGATGGGTGAGGCCGGCCTTAACTGCTGTTTCGCTGGCTGGCCAGCCAAGCCTGATACTCGGCTTCCTCCACCACATCCACCACGATGGGCATATAGCCGTGATCCTTGCCGCACAGTTCTGCGCACTGCCCCCGGAAGGTACCTGTTTCATCTGCACGCACCCACATCTCGTTGATGAAACCGGGAATGGCGTCTTTTTTCCCGCCCAACTGCGGAACCCACCAGGCGTGAATCACATCTCTCGCTGTCAGCAGAATGCGGACCTTCTTCCCTACCGGAATCACCATATGATTGTCGACTTCCAGAAGGTAATTTTCACCCTTGGTTTCGGAACCGGTAATCTGGCTTTGGGGTGTGGTTAACTTACTGAAGAAGTCCACGTCGTCTTCCATATAGTCGTAGTGCCAGCCCCACTGGTAGCCGGTGACCTTGACGACCATATCTGATTCGGTCGTGTCCTCCATCAGCAGCAGTGCTTTGGTAGAAGGCACCGCCATCACGATCAGGATCAGCGTCGGGATCACCGTCCAGATCACCTCAGCTTTTGTTGAATGCGTGAACTTGGCAGGCTGAGCACCTTTGCTCTTGCGGAACTTCACAATCGAATAAAACATGACCGCGAAGACAATCACGCCGATCACCGTAACGATGTACATGATCAGCATATGCAGGTCGTACTGCACGCGTGCGATCTCGGTCACAGGCCGCTGCAGGTTCAACGCCCATTCGGCCTGTACGCTGGCGGGCATTGCCCACAGAACCAGCGTGCTAAAAAGAGCTGATCCTGCACCCAGAAGATGCTTCAGTCGATTTACGATCATTTTTGTTTCCCTGAGAATGTGCATTTGCAATTGAAACTTTTCTTAAATCAATCCTAGATGGTGTCCGCAGACACTACAGCGCGCGTTGCAGCGCTTTCGCCGTTTTGATCCTGTCCTCTTCTGTCAACGCCGCCCCGATTTCCATATAGTTGCCATGAGAGCCGACCAGCAGCCTGCTTGGGTACCAGTGACTGCCCGCTGCCAATCTCACTTGAGTCCAGTAACGATTCAGCTTCCCTGATTTTTCTCCGTGCCGCCCTCTTTGAGACAGGCAGACATCATCGCCTTTGGCCTCAACCAGATCATAAAATCTGGCACGTCTTTGCAAGATCAAAAAGGCCACCACCACGACCGCAATCTCGAGCCCTAAAAAGGGCAGGACCGGCCACGCGCCTAGCGTCAACATGTATGCGCCGATCAAGGCCGCGACCAAAGCAAAAGTCAGCACGAGCACCTTAACGCCGCGAAGTGAAAGCGAGCAGTCGGGTCTAATCAACAGACGAAAGTCTCGCCCATCAGGGGCGGTCTGAAAAAAAGTCATTTGCTGCGCTAAACACCATGGCCGGGGAGTCTCATTACATTCGCATTGAGGATCTCTTATCCAGCCGATTAAGGCCCTAAAACTGCGGCGAACACTAGCATAATTGCCGATGCACCATCAAGCATGATCGCCTTATCTAGGCCTTGTTCATCACTTATAACCCAGCAATTTACTCTGTGAATTTTTGCCGGTTTCAAGAGCAATGGATACTCCCAGTAGACTACTCTTTATTGGGGTAAATCGACCCGCACACCCGTGTGATCAGCTTCTGACTGCTCTGAGGCCCAAGCTACCGCGTAAACAAGCTCAAAAGTCGCTTGCAGCCTGCCCTGCTCCAGTGCGTTGGAATGGTAGGCATCTACAAAATCCTTCCACCGGTCTTTGCCGGTGAGACTGCGTCTGCGGCCAGTCATGGCATTGGTTGCGCCCAGAGCACGAAGGTCGTCAACAAGCTTTTTCAATTCACCGTAACTGAAGTAGACCCTATCAGTGTCGACTACCGGTTCGGTAAACCCCGCGCCCAGGAGAGCATCACCCACGTTATGCATATCAGCAAAAGAATGGACATGCGGGTGATCGTCAACATGCTCCCAGGCGACCCGAAGTTCTTTGAGTGTATCCGGGCCGAGGGTGGAGAACACCACCACTCCCCCCGGCTTCAGTATCCGGCGCACTTCTTTCAAAGCCGCATCCGGATTACACCAGGGCAGAACGAGATTAGCGAAAACGAGATCGAATGTTGCCTTGGCAAAAGGCAAAGTGTTGGCATTGCCCGTAACCGGCACCCAGTTTCGTTCCGAGGATTGCGTATGAAGAGGTAAAGGGCAGATATCCAACCCGACAACGTACGCGGCGGAAAAACGCTCGGCGAGGGTGCGCGACTCAGTTCCCGCGCCGCAACCCAGATCCAGGATAACCTCCGGCACAAAATTCAACAGGCCAAGACGCTCCACCAGTTCCTCGCCCGATCTTCTTGCAAGAATCGTATCTTGTGGATCGAAATGCCTCGCACGCCGAGAGGCTGTTCGCACTGATCGCAGGTCAAGCTCCAAACGTCTCTCTCATGTTTTTTAGGCCGAGTTGGAATCGGCTCACATATTAACTGCAGGCTGTGAATAAGCGCACAGCATTGTCAGTATCACCTCAACTACATTGCGCCGATAGCGCATCCATTTTCATCGGGAATCCAAATCCCACCTCTGAACTGGTCAAATTTGATAAGAATGACGGGACGGGCGACACTGCAGTGGATGACGCCGCCTTGTTGCCTGCTTTGTCACGACCAGCCGGACTCTCGGAGCGGCCTTTGCCGAGATTGCTGGCAAAGGTTGCCCTTTATCCTTGATCCGCAGTGCCTGTCTTGCGCTAGAGCACTCACCCGCCCCGGCATCTGCGGTCAATGTCAGCAACGGCCACCCGGCTACGACAACGCGATCGCACCGCTTGCCTATGAAGACCCCGTCAATGCAATGCTCTTTGGACTGAAGCACCACCAGCACTTGTCTTTCGCTCGCCCGTTAGCCGGCGTTATGGTCGATGCTGTAATTACCCAAAGGCAAAAGCGCCCGGATATACTTTGTGCAGTCCCCATGACATCGCGGGCACTTCGCAAAAGAGGTTTGAACCAGTCTAACTTTATTGCCCGATTCATCAGCAGAGCACTTGGTCTTCCGCTTCGGGCAGCGCTCCTAAAAAAGACCCGCCACACCGATCAGCAGTTCACCCTCTCAGCAAAACACCGTCAGAGCAACCTTGCGAGTGCGTTTGCCTGCAAGGGTCACCTCCATGGGCAACACGTGGTCCTGATAGACGACATCCTGACTACCGGAGCAACTGCTAAAGAGATCAGTAAGACCTGGAAGGCCACAGGGGCAGCCCGAGTAGATTTATGGGCGTGTGCACGAACCGCAAGATCATCGCAGTAACTGAGACTGGAATCATGTTACAAAAAAGCCCCGGCACTGCCGGGGCTTTTTTGGTCTGGCCGGCCAGCGCCGACCAATATCCGTGCTTTTTACCTAAGTGTTACTCCTTACAGGCAGCCGGCAAATAACTGTCACTTATATCTCCGGCATCGCACGTCCAAGTAACGGCACCCGCGCCTGCGGCCGCAGTAAGCGTAAGTGTCTTATCCCGAATATCGGTACTCACCGGCGCAGCGCCACCCATCGTGATTGTAATCACGGAAGGATCTGTTCCTGAGGCCGATACCTCCACTGACGCTACATACTTTCCGACATAGTCTGCATTGGCGCCCGCTGCTTCATTCGTTGCTGGCCATGAACTATTGGTCTGGTGGAACTCGGCAACAGCTGTCTTCACAGCGCCGGCCAACTGCAAGCCTTCTGCAACCTGCGTCCTGGCAACGTAACTGTTGTACTGGGGAATCGCTATCGCCGCCAAAATACCAATGATCGCCACCACGATCATGAGCTCGATCAGCGTGAATCCCCGCTGGCGGCCTTGGCACTGTCGAACATATTCTTGTCTAAAAAATTTCATCTTTAATCGCCCCTCTGTGGCTTTGGCTAATTTGTGCGCATCAATGTATCCGGCCTCGGATATCACCGACGTGACGACCGTCACATGGAACGTCTGTCACTGCGGCTAGATTAACACTTGATTGTCGTCTGTCTCGACGAATCCCCCCAACGGGGCGAGACCTACACCTATTTTAGGGATTTTGTGAAAAAAACAAAGCGGATATTCTGTTAAAGTGACCTCAAAATACCTCCCGATTTCAATGATTTCTAAGGAATAACGTGGAAAAATCAAGAAGTTGGCGGTCTGCACGAGCAAAAAACTCCTTTGCCCACTGCGGGATTGATCCCACTTCTTTTTGACAGACAAATGGAACCAAGTTCATCGCCATTTTCCATCACGGTTCAGGGAACCACTCTGTCCGGACTGTCACGACGGGTAGTTGAAGCCAATCTGCTATCTCGCGAGCAAGCGCGTGAGACCTTCGAAGCGGCGCAAAAAAGTCAGCATTCGTTTTTGCGCGAAGCGCTGGATCAGGGAACCGCTGACCGGACCGGGTTATTGCGATGCGCGTCCGAAGAGTCGGGCATGCCTCTTTTGGATCTTAAGGCATTTGATCTCAACTGCCGGCCTCAGGAAATTGTTGACGCAAAGTTCCTGGAAAATCATGGCGTATTGCCTCTCTTCCAACGTGGGTCAAAGGTCTTTCTCGCCGTACCGGACCCAAGCGACGTTTCAGGTCTGGATGCCTTCACCTTCCAAACCGGTTTTGGGGTTGAGGCAATTCTTGTGGATCCCAGATTACTCGACCAGGTCATTCGTGACATTGTCAGCGGAATCAGCTCAGAGCTTGCGGATCTCAGCGAAGACTCCGACATGGAGGATATGGGGACCAAAACCTCAGCGCCGGCCCATGTGGACACGGCGGAAGTGGATACGCCTGTGGTGCGCTTTGTTAACAAGATCCTGATGGATGCGATCCGTCAAAAAGCGTCTGATATTCACATTGAACCCTACGAGGAGAAACTGCGCATCCGCTACCGGCTCGACGGGGGGCTGCATGAGATTGCGAATCCCCCCCTGTCACTCGCCGCCAGGATAACCGCTCGGGTCAAAATCCTCTCGCATCTGGACATCGCCGAACGACGGATTCCGCAAGACGGGCGAATCAAACTGACGCTCTCTAAGGGGCACGAAATAGACTTCCGGGTCAGCACCCTGCCGACCCAGTTTGGCGAAAAAGTGGTGATTCGGGTGCTCGACAGCAGCGGCGCCGATCTCAGTCTGTCGGCGTTGGGACTCGAACCCGATCAGTTCAAGGCGTACGAGGACGCTATTCATCGGCCACACGGCATGATTCTCGTTACGGGACCCACCGGAAGCGGTAAAACGGTCTCGCTCTACTCGGCACTGAACACCCTGAACTCTCCAGAAGTCAACATCAGCAGCGTTGAAGACCCGATTGAGATAAACCTTCCAGGAATCAATCAGGTCAACATTAACGAGAAAGCCAACCTCAGCTTTGCCGCCGCCTTGCGCGCCTTTTTGCGGCAGGACCCAGACATCGTCATGGTAGGCGAGGTTCGAGATCTTGAAACCGCAGACATTGCCGTCAAGGCATCCCAGACGGGGCACTTAGTCCTTTCGACGCTGCATACCAATGATGCGCCCTCGACGATTGTGCGACTTCTGAATATGGGCGTCGCACCATTCAATGTGGCTGCATCCGTTCACCTTATTCTCGCGCAACGGCTGGTTCGGAAACTCTGCAGCGTCTGCCGTAAGCCCGTCGAGTACCCTGAAGACGTTCTGACAAGCGCCGGCTTTTCCCAATCAGGCGACTTTAGTGATCTCAAACTCTATGGGCCCGAAGGCTGTGACGAGTGCACTCGCGGCTACAAGGGAAGAACTGGCGTATTCCAGGTGATGCCGGTTACGGAAGCGATTGCCGAACTGATTGTGCAAAATGCAGGTCAGGAAGCCATCGAAAAACAGGCTCTGGCCGAAGGCGTGATGACCATGCGCCAGGCAGGACTGGTGAAAGTACGTGCCGGCATTACCAGTCTTGAGGAAATCCTTCGGGTCACAGATAACTGAAGCCATGGCGAGAAACGCCGAAAAGACCCAACAAATCTATACCTGGTCCGGAACCGACCGCCACGGCAATAAAGTGACCGGTGAAATGGAGGCGCAAGGGCCGGCTTATGTCCGAAGCACATTACGCCGGGAAGGGATTAATCCCCGTTCCGTGCGAAAAAAACCCAAGGCCCTGTTCGCCAAGAAAATAAAGCCCAAGGATATCTCCATAGCCAGCCGCCAGGTTGCCACGATGCTGGGGGCAGGATTGCCCATCGCCCAATCCTACAAGGCTATTGCTGACGGGACAGATCAGCCCAAAATCCGTGAAATCTTCGGCGCTATCCGTCTTGATGTCGAAAGCGGGACCGCCCTGAGTGAAGCCCTGCAGAAGTATCCCCGTCAGTTCGACGCGCTCTACACCAGCCTGGTGGCCGTTGGCGAACGTTCCGGTAATCTCGATGATCTGATGGACAAAGTCGCGCTTTACATGGAAAACATCGAAGAGATCAAAGCAAAAGTCAAAGGCGCACTTTGGTATCCGGCGGCTGTGCTTGCCGTAGGCTTCATTGTCACCGTCCTGTTGCTGGTCTTCGTGATTCCCCAGTTTGAGGATCTCTTTTCCAGCTTCGGGGCCAGTCTGCCGGCACTGACAGCGATCGTGATCGAACTCTCCCAGGGCTTCAGAGAACTATGGCTCCAGATCTTCGCTGTCATCGTTGGAGCTATTGTCGCCATTTCGATGTCCTACCGGCGATCCGAGGCGATGCGGCATCGGGTAGACCGACTCTCGCTACGCATGCCGGTTTTCGGAATCATCCTGCGCAAAGCGGCGATCTCACGATATGCCCGCACGCTGGCCACCATGTTTGGCGCCGGGGTGCCGCTGGTAGACGGACTGGAATCGGTAGCCGGAGCGACGGGTAACCGCGTTTACTCTGATGCCTGCATGTCCATTAAAGAGGTAGTCAGTGGCGGGCAAGCACTTTCCAGCGCCATGTCACAGACCGGTCTTTTCCCGGCAATGGTGCTGCAGATGACGAGCACAGGCGAAGAATCCGGCGAACTCGAAACCATGCTCAATAAAGCCGCTGACTTTTACGAGCGGGAAGTACGCGAAGCCGTCGACAATATGAGTAAACTCATCGAGCCGATCATGATCAGCGTGCTCGGCGGCCTGGTCGGCACACTTGTCGTTGCCATGTATCTGCCCATTTTCAAGATGGGCGCCATTATGTGATGGAGGCAGCACCTCCCCCTGCCGCGTGATCGAAACCCTGGCTAACGTCCAAGGGAGCGATGGGTGGCTATATGCCATCACGATCTTCATCGGGCTGATGGTCGGCAGTTTCCTTAACGTCGTGATCGTGCGGGTACCTCAGCGTCTGCACTGGCAATGGCAGGGCCAGGCAAAAGGACTCCCGAAACCTCCGGGAATTGCAGGGCCCGCGTCACACTGCCCCCATTGCCGGCAGTCCATCCGCTGGCGGGATAACCTGCCGCTCATCAGCTTCCTAGTGCTTAAGGGTCGTTGTCATTGGTGTAGTGGCGAGATCTCGAGGCGCTATCCCCTGATCGAAGCACTTTGTGCCGCCCTGACTCTGATCGTGGTCTGGTTCTTGGGGTTCGAATGGCTGACCCTTGCCGCGCTGGCTTTCACCTGGTGCATGATCGCACTTGCCGCCATTGATATTGAGCACTTCCTGTTGCCGGACTGCATCACGTTACCGCTGCTCGGGGCAGGCCTCGTTGTTAACGCAGTCGGTGGGTTCACGGACCTGACCTCTGCAGTTGTGGGCGCAGTTGCCGGCTACGGAATACTATGGGCCGTATTTCAGGCTTTTCGTATCGCCACAGGGAAAGAAGGCATGGGCTATGGTGACTTCAAACTGCTGGCAGCTCTTGGAGCCTGGATGGGGTGGCAGATGCTGCCGCTTATCCTACTGCTGAGCGCCGGCACTGGCGCTATTATCGGCATCACCATGCTGGTCCTGAAACAACAAGAGCGCAATCAACCTGTCCCATTCGGGCCTTATCTCGCCGGCGGTGGATGTCTGGCCCTGTTATGGGGTATGGACCTCAATCAGTTCTATCTTGCGATCGCAGGACTTTAGGAATCTGTATGCTCAGAGTCGCCCTCACCGGAGGAATCGGCAGCGGCAAAACCGCAGTCAGTGATTATCTTGAGACACTCGGCGTGATGGTTCTGGATGCTGACCGGTATGCCCATCAGGTGACAGCCAAAGGGGAAGATGCAGTGACCGAGATCGCAAACCTGCTGGGACCCACCGTGGTCGACGCAGACGGTCATCTCGACCGGGCCGCGGTTCGCGAACTGGTTTTCGCCGACCCGAAAAAACGGGGCGCACTGGAATCCATCGTGCATCCGCGGGTGCGTCACGAAATGAACGAAGCCGCCTCGCGGGCCACGGGCCCCTACGTGATATTCTCGATCCCGCTGCTCATCGAGACAGGGCAGGCCAGTAACTTTGATCGAGTGGTGGTCGTTGAGACCGCCCGTCAACTTCGAGCCGAGCGGGTGCTTGAGCGAAGCGGTCTTGACCAGCAGGCGTTCTCATCCATCGACAATGCTCAGGCAAACGATACCGATAGACGCAACGCGGCAACGGACCTCCTTAACAATGATGGCAGCCTGGACGCTCTCCATGCTCAGATCGACGCACTGCACGACCGCTTAACAACGCTCTCCCGGGAGCAGGCAAAAACGGCAGATTACTGAACGCCAGCCACCCGATGCTGAACCTGTGACACTTGGCAAAACCCTCTCGGAAAACTTTGCAGGCTTTAAACGCCTTGCGCAGGATAACGTGGAGTCAACGCGTGCCGCCGTGATGCTCCTGGTGACTCGCGAGCCTGGCACCAACAAGGGATCAGTCATCTTGACGCGTCGAGCCAAAACTTTACGCCGACATGCGGGTCAATATGCGCTGCCAGGCGGACGGGCAGAGCCAGGAGAGACTCCTGCCGAAACAGCACTGCGCGAATGCCGCGAAGAAATTGGGCTCGATCCAAAGGCGCATCAGGTCATCGGCCTGCTCGATGATTTCGTGACCGAGTCCGGTTTTTGTATCACGCCCGTAGTCGCCTGCATGGATGAAACCTTGAATCCCGCACCGGACCCTGGAGAGGTCGAGCGGATCTTTCATATTCCTTTAAAGGAACTCGCAGACGCCAAAACAGAAGTCTCCCGATCAGAGACAGATGAATCAGTCCGAAACGGCTTTTCGATCATGCTGCCGACCGTTGGGCACGAGGTCTATGCGCCGACTGCTGCGATTCTTTTTCAGTTCAGGGAAGTCGCGCTGCTCGGCAGAACCACCCGGGTCAATGATCTGGGCCAGCCGCGTTTTGCCTGGCGCTAGTGCTTTATACAGGCTCCGGCCACACCAGCGCGCAGACTCTTTTCAGCAGTGCTCGATTGCCCTCAAGAAAATTCACCGAGGCAAGATCATCCGAGTGAACCCATTGGAGGTTTTGCCCCTCAACACCCTGGGCTTCGCCCCGATAGTCGGTCACCTGCCAGAAGTGTAGCTCGACCTCCCGATCAGGGTAGGCATGCGTGCAGGAGAAAAGCGCCTGCGCCGCCCCGACCTGCAGGTTAAGCTCCTCACGAAACTCGCGCACAAGCGCTTCAAACACGGTCTCCCCAGGTTCGACTTTGCCGCCGGGAAATTCCCACTGACCCGCATACGCCTTGCCCTGCGGGCGCTCGCCGATAAGAAGACGTCCCTGTGAATCCGCCACAATTCCCACGGCGACCACCTGCGTGGGGTCAGGTTCGATAATCGGCATTGATGCGGATGTAGTCGTGCGTCAGGTCGCAGGTCCAGACCCGCGACCGACTGCGACCCACGCCCAGATCGACCGCGATCAAGATATCGGTACCTTTAAGGTGTGTCGTGACCTCATCCTCATCATAAGACGGAACCCGCTCACCCCCATCGGTGATGGTGATCCCTCCAATCGATATCGCCAGACGGTGCTGGAAAAGTCTCGCCCCGGATTTGCCTACGGCCATGATTATCCGACCCCAATTGGCATCTTCTCCCGCAATGGCAGTTTTGACCAAAGGAGAATTGGCGATCGCCAGGGCGGCTTTTCGTGCTTCTGCACTGGACGCCGCACCACTCACATCAACCGTTATGAATTTGCTTGCGCCCTCGCCATCGCGCACCACCTGGATCGCGAGATCCGTAAGCAGTTCCTTAAGCGCAGCACGGAATGCCTTGAGCTGGGGCGCTGTTACGGACTGGGGGCTGCGGTTTGCTGCCTGTCCCGTCGCCGCCAGCAGAACGGTGTCGCTGGTCGAGGTATCACTGTCGACGGTAATGCAATTAAAGGAAGTACGAATTCCTTCTTTCAACAATGCCCGCAACACGGGTGCGGGCAGTTTGGCGTCAGTAAAGATGAATGCCAACATCGTCGCCATATCGGGCGCAATCATGCCGGATCCTTTGGCAATGCCGGATAGACTGACTTCGGTATCACCAATACAGGTCCGCCGCGTCGCGCCTTTGGGATAAGTGTCGGTCGTACCAATCGCTCTGGCAGCGTCAAGCCAGGAGGCGGTACGACGACTGGACTGTACTCGCAACAGGGCGTTTTCAATGCGGTTAACGGGCAGCGGCTCTCCGATCACGCCAGTCGATGCAATCAATACATCACTGGAACGACAACCTGCGGTGTGCGCCGCCATGGCGGCGGTTGACCTGACATCCGCATCCCCTTGAGCGCCTGTAAAGGTATTCGCATTTCCACTGTTGATGAGAATCGCTCGCGCCTTGCCCGACGCTGTCACCTTTCGGCTCCACTGTACCGGCGCGGAAGCCGTTGCCGAACGTGTGAATACGCCTGCCACTGTGGTCCCACGATCCAGGGTCACCAGCAACAGATCATCCCGGCCCGCAGACTTAATCCCCGCCCGGGCTGTCTTGAGGGCAACACCCGCAATTCCGGAGATTCTTGGGAACGTTTTGGGCGCGAGCGCGGAGCGCTTTAAAGATCCCATGGTCGCGTTCCAGTCTACGTCACAACTTGCCGCAGCACTGTTTGAATTTCTTCCCCGAACCGCAGGGGCAAGGCTCGTTGCGCCCCACTTTTGCGCCAGCACGGACAAACGGCCGAGATGCATCAGGCGAAGGGCGGGCTGAACCGGTATCCACTCCCTGACCCGGCCCGGCGGGCGCGTCGGACGCTCCATCTGTCGGTGAGTCGGGGTGTAGGTACTCACGGTTTTGCTCACCGAGCTGACGCTGACGAGTCTCAAGATCGGTCACCTCGGCTTCGGTCTGAACCTGGACCTTGGCAAGTATTCCTACGACATCATTTTTCACCTGATTCAGCATGGCCGAAAACATTTCAAATGCTTCCCGCTTGTACTCCTGCTTGGGATTCTTCTGGGCGTAGCCCCGCAGTCCGATTCCCTGTCGAAGATGGTCCATCTGAGCAAGATGCTCTTTCCATTGCTCGTCCAGGGTTTTCAGCATCACGGCTTTTTCCAGATGACGCATTACCGGCTCACCAACAGACGTCACCTTCTCCTCGTAAACCCTGGCGACTTCGTCCGAGATCTTGTTGCGCAGAGTTTCCTCATGAAGATTGTCATCGGCCTTCAGCCAGTCTTCTACCGGGAGAGGGATTCCAAAATGTCCCTGAAGATCCTGTTGCAGCGCTGGCACATCCCATTGCTCCTCAAGACTCTCGGGCGGGATCGACCGGTCAATAATCTCGGCAATCACCTCTTCCCGAGCGGCGGTAACCGTCTCAGAGATATTGTCGGTCGCCATCAGGGTATTACGCTGGTCGTAGACCACCTTGCGCTGCTCGTTTGCGACATCGTCGTATTCCAGGAGTTGCTTACGGATGTCGAAATTGCGTCCCTCAACTTTTTTCTGGGAGTTCTCGATAGCGCGGGTCACCCACGAATGCTCAATCGCCTCACCCTCTTCCATGCCGAGTTTTTCCATCAGCCCGGAAACACGGTTTGAGCCAAAGATGCGCAGCAGGTTGTCCTCGAGCGAAAGATAAAACCGGCTCCCGCCAGGATCTCCCTGTCGCCCGCAGCGGCCGCGAAGCTGGTTGTCGACCCGGCGGGATTCATTCCGTTCTGTCCCCAGCACATACAGCCCGCCCGACTGGACCACCTGGTCATGGCGCGTTTGCCACTGCGCCTGGATCTCGCTTCTGCGCTGTGCGTCGTCCTCACCCAGCGCTTCGAGATCCATGACAACGTTACCGCCCAACACAATGTCAGTCCCCCGACCGGCCATGTTGGTGGCAATCGTGACCGCTGCCGGTTTACCGGCCTGCGCAATAATCTGTGCCTCACGCTCATGCTGTTTTGCGTTCAACACTTCGTGGCTGATTTTCTCTTTAGTGAGCAGTCCCGACAGATATTCTGAGGTCTCGATGGACGCGGTACCGACCAAAACGGGCTGATTTCTGGATTGACAGGCTTTGATATCTTCAATGATGGCGTCAAACTTTTCGTTCTGCGTGCGGTAGACCAGATCCGACAGATCTTCCCTGACCATGGGCTGGTTCGTCGGAATCACCAGCACTTCGAGTCCGTAGATCTGCTGAAACTCAACCGACTCGGTATCAGCGGTACCAGTCATGCCAGAGAGTCGGTCATAGAGCCTGAACAGATTCTGGAAGGTAATCGAGGCAAGCGTCTGGTTCTCCTGCTGAATGGCAACACCCTCTTTGGCCTCTACCGCCTGATGCAGCCCCTCCGACCATCTTCTTCCAGCCATCATTCTTCCGGAAAATTCATCAATAATGACGATCTGTCCGTCTCTCACGATGTAATCCACGTCTCGTTGAAAGAGAGAGTGTGCGCGCAGCCCTGCATAAAGGTGATGCATAAGACTGATGTTGCCAACATCGTAAAGACTTGAGTCTTCATCCAGCAGACCGGCTTCGGAAAGCAGGCGCTCAGCGTTTTCGTGCCCGGCCTCGGTCAACGATACCTGACGGGTCTTCTCATCGACGCTGAAGTCACCCGGTTCTTCTTCCTCCGGACCTTCCGCCGATTCCTCGGCAGGCGCCTGACGCTCAAGCGCCGGAATGATTTTGTCAATCCGGGTATAAAGATCACTGCTGTCTTCGGCAGGCCCTGAGATAATCAGCGGCGTACGCGCCTCATCAATCAGGATGGAATCCACCTCGTCGACGATCGCAAAAT
>MDTD01139508.1_pt1 | contig 26476 bp, 25 predicted proteins | sample 811221 | NCBI WGS metagenome assembly MDTD01 (sample SAMN05326646, study PRJNA326480) | marine metagenome | isolation source: seawater | place: Pacific Ocean: South West | collected 2011 | reverse complement strand
TAATCTCATATTTTCATCCATTGGGATAAGTGAAAATTTATCATTAGGAAATGTAGTTGTTGTAAAACTATTTAATTCTAAAATTTCTTTAAATTCCATATTTTATTTTTATTAATTATTAATTATTAATTTAAATTTAGTGATTAGTCCAAGCGTATGCTTCAAAACCAACTCCTCTAACATCAATTAAATCAAATGGAACATTTTGTCCATTATATTCAATTGAAGTAACAATAGTTATTTCATTATAAATTAGTGTTATTGTTTTTAAAAAAACTTTTAACTTATTAATATCAAACTGATCTTCTGATTGAAACTCTCCATAAAACCACATTGCTTTTTCTTGTGAAATTGAAGATACAAGCGTCGCCCCTATTTCTGGATCCGGCGCTAATTCAACAACTTCATCTTTAGTAATTGAAACTTCACAATCAATTGAGGTTTCATCAGAAAATTGATACTCTCCTATTAAACCATCTCCTTCAATATTACTTACAGTAATTTTTTGAAATTGATCTGGACCATGATGAAATCCCAGATCTGAAATATCAGAAAATTGATAGCTCTCTGAGATGATAGAGTCTAGATTTAGCATTACAACATCCCAATCACATTGATTATTCTTCATATAATCAAGACATTTTTTTGTTTGTTCAATATTTAATGTGCCAGATGCTATCTCGTATCCATCTCCTGCTAATTTAATTGAAAATTTATTCATTTATAATTATACTTTAAACTTCTGAAAGTCCTAATATTTCTTTAACATTTGGATGATTTCTTTTTAACAAATTTAGTTTTTTATCTCTAACATCATATGATTTTTTGATACAAGACTTTATATCCTCATCTAAGGATTTAATATTAATAATAGTATAGTATTCACATCCTTTAGTGTCATTTCTCATATTTTTAACTTGGTGACAAATGTTTGGAAATTTATATCCATTTTCTTCTGTTCTTAATAGATTAATTGTAACGCCATATTTACTGAATACATTTAGATTACCTACTTTTTTTCCATTATTATGAAATAAAGCCGCCCCATGCTTTCTTAATTTTATATTTATTTCAGGATAATCAGATTTAATATAGTCGTGTATCGATTTATGAATTGTAATCATTTCAGATGTAATCTTATCATCTTCTTTTCTTCTTTGTTCTTCCCACAGTTCATAAGTATCAAAATTACTTACAGTAAAAGTAAATTTTTTATTAGTTTTTGACTCTATAGCATCATCAACTGATGTCATAGACGCAAATTCCATTGCTCCATCTATTTTCATATAAAGATCTTCCTTTTTCTTAAAATGATTTCTTAGATCATCTAACAACATTGCGGTTCTCGTCCAATTTGCCTTTAAATAACTATCTTTTTGAGCTAAACCAAATAATACTCTTTCCCAATCTTCATCTGCTTGTTCATTAAACTGTTCTGATTGTTTTTTTAGTTCAGACATTGATCCTAATTCAAATTTTGCTGCGACTATTTCGTTCCACTCTAAAAACTTAGGAAACTGATTAAATAAACGAAAAACCCTTGGGAAAGATACTTGAATTCCTATAAGATTAAAGAGTACAAAATCATCATTTTTATCATTATTACCATCATCAGAAATTTCAGATATTTTTCTTAATAAAGAAAAAGTATTTAAATATCTTTTTAAACTTCTTGGATTAAAACCAACAGTATTACTAACTACTTTCACATATTTAGGTAAAATATCTTCATCAATTTTAATTCCTAATTCTTTAAGTTTTTGGTCTAAGAAATTTTCAATATTATATGCTCCTGTTGGCATTGAAAAAGGAACTTGTATAATCTTATCAAAGAAAGAGCGAAACTCTCTTTCATTTTCATCAGTCTTTTTTCCAAACTTTTCTTCAAGACCTTTAACAACAACATCATAATCTATCGCTAGGATAAAAATACAATCATTAATATCAAAGATATTTTTTAATGATTCTAAAACTTCTACAGCGTCTACAGGGTTTATTCTGTCTAAATCATCAATGAAAAATACAACTCTTTTATAAGGATTTTTTTCATCATTAATCAAATCACTAATAACATCCTTTATATCTGCTTTAATCTCAGCTATGTCAGCAAGTATACTATCTGAACTTATTCCAGCAGCATTTTTTACATCTACTCCTGTTTGAGAAGAAACAATTTGATTAGCAACATTTCCTAAAAAACTTCCAACTTTTTTTATCTTATTTTCAACATCATCAGTTAAAGTCCAATTGTCTCCACAAGATTCTTTTAACTTTTCTAGCATCCCTTTTAAAACAGCAGGAGTTGTTTGATCCACTCCTTTGAACATGGAATATTCCCATGTATTTACCCAAGAAGTTGCAATCGCATAGTTTTCCTCTTCAGCAAAACTATCAAGTTTTTCTTTTATCATGTACATTAATGATGTCTTTCCAGTTCCCCATTCTCCTTGCATACCAATTGTAAGTGGCGTACCACTTTCTAAAATAAAACTACTTAACGCGTTCGCATATTTTTCAGCTTCTAACAAATCACTTTTAGTGTTCAGAATTGGTTGGTCTGTAATTGAAGTTATTTTATTATATAACATATTAATTATTCATTTAAAAAAATTCGTTTTAATTGTAATTTTCTATATTATTATCTCATCTAAAAAGATATCTATCAAATCATCTATTGACACACCACAACATCTTCTATAATACCCGTGCCATATTTATGTTTTATTTTATACTCCATAGATTAATTTTCAATTCTCAATATTACAAAAATTTATTCTTTTATCATCTCTCTCCAAGCTTCCATTATCATAACCATAGCCATAGTATCTAACTCGCAATACTTATAAAGAGCCTCTTGCAATTTTTCTCGTTGTTTATCTGTAATATTAGAATATTGTAAAAAGTTGTATGCAGTTAAAGCCGCTCCTCCATCATTCAATTCTTCCAAACCCTTAATCTTTTCAACCTCATCATGTCCGTACTCGGGAAAAACTGGGTCTAATGATTTATACGGATCTAAATCACCTGATTTTATCCATTGATGATTAGTACAGTTTAAGCTATTTATTTCTAATCCTTTTCCATACACACCAAGTTTACCATATTTATCTTGTAAAAACTTACTCTCAGATATGATAGCAGGTAAAATTACTTTTATAGAGTTACTTCCTTTAGCATATGGGGAGTAATAGTAAGATGTCACCAATTTAAAAAGATCTACCATATCTCTCTCCCCAGCTTTCCTCCCTTTATCATGTGTAATTTCTTCAATAAAACAAATAAGTTCCTCTTTATCTGGAATACTTTCAGTTGACGCTAATAACTGTTCTCTTATTTTATTAAGTGTAGTATTTTCATGGTTGTGATACCTAAATATTGTTCCTTTATCTTTACTAAGAGCTTCTTTTAATGCTCGTACAAATTTAAAATTAGGAAAAGTATTTTTCTCAAAACAGAGATATTGATTTTCATGTTTAATATTCCAATCTTCATCAATTGTATGGTGAGAAAACTGAAAAGCAATTGTCTCATAAGGTTTCATTCCCTTGAAAAAAGGTAAGGCTACAGCTGAAGTCTCAAAATCAATCATATGTAAAGGATAAACCCATTCTTTACTTTTTTCTTTAAAACCTTCTGTATCAAAATAACTCTCAGAAACACCTTCTTTTACTCTATTTATCTGTTCCATTCTTCTTTCTAAAGGAGAAAGACCATTGTAAACTTTAGGACTGGAAGATAATGGAGCCACATCTTCTTTCTTAACATCTTTTAGTAAATAAATTCCTTTTTCAATAAGCTCACCACTAAATGAGCGACTACCACCCCCTCCTCCCCAAATTTCCATAGACAAGTTTTCTTCTTTAAGTTGTCTTTCTGTCAAATTAGTTTGGCTTAACCAACATTCGTTAAATCCACTTTTTAATTCGGAATTATTTTTATTATGAAACTGACAATCTTTACATTTCTTACCAATATGTACTTGTGTTTTTATATCATTTTCATACATATAAGAACATCTCTGAATAAATTCAGTGAACATAATTCTCTCTCCTAGATCAGTTGGCACGGGGAAATCATGTTCAATTTTCCAACATTCATCATTCACATTTTTATTAATAAGGAGTTTAACTTCTCCTAAGTGACTTCTTCTTAAACCTTCTTTTACCCTAACAGTAGTTTGGTCACCAGTTTTATCAATCATAAAAAACTGGTTCATTCCATCTAATTCAACGGTTTTTGATTTATCAACTAAAGTAAGATAAGCTTTAATATCCCCTTTTTTCAATGCATTACTAACGACATATTTCTGGAAGGCAACATCATATACATAAGGCATCCAAGGTGAAGTTATTTTAGTTTTATTTTTATCAAAAAAACTATCTTTATCTACATCCCATGATTTTGCTTTAACCTCATAAATTGAAATCTGATCATCCTCTTTAACTAATATGTCGATACGAACAAAAAGATTATTAAATTTGAAAGCTGCCTCTGCAATAACAACTCTCCCCTTTTTAGATAAGCGTTCTTTAGTTTCGATTATAGCTTCCTCTCCACTACTTTCTATGGTAATACTTTCCTCAATAGGATTATCATGAAAATAGAATTTAGCTAATTCTCCAACTTGAAATCCACCTTCCGCTAAAGATTGTAAGAATGAATCTTCATTACTAGTATTTGCATACTCATCTTTTTTATTGGTGTAGAAAAGTTTTGTAGTACATTCCAATCCTTGTTTAAAACGTGATTTAGTTAAATATCTCAATTATTTTCTCTTTTTTTTCTTAAATAATTTAGGAAATTCTTTGTCGCATAATTTCTTTCCTGTATTTTTAATTTTAAATTGTTTAAGGTAGTCTTCACCACTTCCCCCTTTAACTTTGTTGACTTTTAATTTTATTCCATTATTAATGAGTTTATTGGGTGTAGAGTAAGGTACTCCGTCAAACCACAATTGATAATCAGACTTTAAAATTACTTCATGTTCTTCCATAACACCGCCATCAGGAGTATATTCTCTTATTAAAACTAAGGGTGTTCCGTATTTCTCAGCTACTTTCTTCAATCTATCATCATCTTTTGGCATATATTCATAAAGTATATTCAAAGCTTCTCTATATTCAGTGTTCTTCCAAATCGTATGACACAACGTTTCTATATCTTTATTTTTCATTATTTTTTTCTTTTTTAATAAATCTATATAATTATCAATAAGAATTCTGATTTCATCTTTTAATTTTTTCTTATTATCTTTAAGATATTTCAATAAAACTTCAGCAAGATCATTATAGTTTGTAACTACCCATTTTTTACTAGAAGGCTCTTTTGAATCTAATTTTGCTAAATAAATGTAATAAATTTTGCAATCTATTGATGGATACAATTTTTTAGAAATACTTTCATACTTTCGTAATTGATTCGGAGATTCTAAAGAGTTAACTTTATTCTCGATAACAAATATTTTACTATTAGAAACATCTTCTATAAGAATATCTATATCCTCCTTCTCCCTGTAAATATGTATGGGGCCATTTATTCTAGATTCTGTATATCTTAATAAGTCTATATCACGATGAAAGACTTTTTTTAAAAAATTAAATAATATTTCATTATTGTTATATTCAAAAAGCCAAGACAAAAAATTAGAATGTTTAATCTCCTGATTTTCCATTCCAGTAATCTCAAAAATATTAATTTTATTAGATTTTTTAGAAATTTTTGACAGATCTTTTTTAACATCATTTAAGAAATTATTTATGATCTGGATTTGTGATTTTTGTTTGTTGTTCATTCTAATTCACTTTTTCCCAGCCTTTCTTAATATTTGATTCTATTTCAGTTTTTAAAATATTTTCTATTTCGATTTGTTTATTTGAAACCTTTATCTCCTTCTTTAATGGGTCTTTTCTTTCAGGGGAATAATCTGTATAATGATAAACATATGCTGGATAATCATTGCTTTGATCTTTGTTAGTTTTCCATACAACAAACTTTCTTACCTTCTTAATTCCTTTACTTTCTTTAACATAAACCTGTCTGTGTAATATTTCACTTTCTTTTAGAGTAGAATCAATTTTTTCATTATTTTCCAAAGAAACAATTTTAGAGATTTGACTAATTCCAACATCTTCTATCTTAACCTCTTTATCCTCTCTAAAACACAAGAATACTGGAGATGTTACAGAAACGGATGGTTTTTTATAAATTGCAGAATAACTTTCCTTTTCAAATTTAAGGCTCATTTTTTTTATACTTCCTTTTGAATTTTGATTATATACATCCAAACAGGAAAACTCAACTACTTTAATTGGTTTTACCATTGTAAATGCAATGTTAGAAGATGAAACTTCTATATAATTAGAATCAACTTTATATTCTGATAAATCTTTAAAAATTAAATCTCTTTGATCATCAGTAAATCCATTACCAACTTTAACAATAGTTAAATATTCATTTTCTGTGATTTTAATTGCTAACAATAATTCTTTTAACTTATTTTGTCTGATTCCTTCACCCTCAGTAAACCCAACTACAACTGCGTCTAATGTAATTAAAGGTTTAATCTTATAAGTTGGCCCGTTGTCAGACTGAACAACAATTCCTTCTTCCTTTTCTTTAACAACAATATCCTGAAACAAAGATTCTATTTCTTTTCTACTATTAACAAAAGTCCTTTTAATTGCTGAAACAGACTTACCATTTTTTAATAATTGATTTAACTTATCGTCTAATTCCCTAATTTTAAATTCTTTACGTACTCCATCTAAAGTTAAAATATCAAATACTTTAAATCTTATATCGTTATTTTTACCATCTAAAGCTGAAGCTAAATCAAATGAACGAGACCTACCCTCATCTTTATGTAAGTACAATTCTCCAGCAAAAATAATATCCTTACATTTTCCTTTTAAAAGTTCATCTGACTCTTTTAAAAGTTCAAAATTAGTAAACTTTTTACCTCCATGATTATAAAGAGTAGACTTCACTCCATCATAATGTAAAAGAAATAAATATCCATCATATTTTTTAGAAACAGCAAATTCATCTGACTCAATAATTTTGTTTAAAATATCTTCTGAAGAAACAGAAAGATATCGAGAAGCTGTTTTTTTCTTGTAGTCCTGTGCTAATTGTATAACTTTCATTTAATTTTTAGGTAATGGTTTCAACTCTTGATCTGTCAAATGCAAAATCAAACAATATTTATCATCATTTACTCTTCCTTCTAACAAAGCTCTATATGGCTTTCCACCATCGTTTAGAACTAAAGGGTCCTTTCCTGACTCTCCACCTCCAAGCATCATCAAAGAATCTTTATCATCTAATTCTTTAGCCATTTCAAATAAAAAATCATAAGTAAGTCCATTAATATGCTTTATTTGATATTTTTTATTAAAAACCAACTTATTATAAACTTTGGTCTTTGGCATCATTTTACCTGTCCATTTTACTATCTGACTCAAAATATTACTTTCATTATATTTTGGTTCTCTCTCTTCTTTTAACTCAGCAGTTGGACTAAATATTTTTTCTATTTTTTTGACTTTAAAAACTGGTTTATTATCCTCATTTATGTATACTCTCTGTAAATCTGATATATACTTACCACTCATTTCAAAATCAATTTCTGGATCTTCATTAATAATTTTCTCAGAATATGAAATTGAATTCTGTAAATTTTCAACTTCATTTGTCTCTGCTTTAAATTCTTTAATTAAATTAGAAAAATCAGTTTTTAATGTAGATTTTAAAACTCTTTTGTTTATTACATCACCAGGGGATTTAATTCCAAGTTTAACATTAGAAGTAGTATTTAATGAACGAAAAGTGACTTCCGCGTCTCTATTCTTTTGGTTTGACAATTTAATATATCTAATCATAATTAATTTTTAAAACATTGCAAAATCTAACTCATCCTCCTCATTTACATCATCTTCTAACTCAACTAAATCTATTTCATTATCATTTAAACCTATAAATTCTAACTCTGAAATTTTACCAACTATAGCAAAAACCGAGGTTCCATTACTTATAAGAAATGCATCATCACCTTCATAATCTGCTCTATAATTAAAAATAAAATAAAAAACTTTACCTTTATTTAATTCAGTTAATAAAATAGTGTCTTCCTCAATATTTAACTGATAAACCGACTTTACTGATAAAGAAAGATAATCACTAATTGTAGATTCTTGAAGCTCAACTTTGACATCGTAAATTGAAGGAACTTTTTCAACCTTTTCTCCATTTTTATCAAAACCAATTAAATCAGAAGAGGAAACTATTTCTCCCTTTTCATTAAATTTTAATAATGATGAGCTTCCTGATGGTAAAACATGTACTCCTTCAGAGATAGATGCTAATTTACATTTACTGCCATTTTCATCAAACACTTCTACAGAGGACCAACCATATATCTTCTTTCGATCAACCTTTTTCAATTCTGCCATCACTGAAGTCCCATTAATTATAAATTCTACTTGTCTCGCCATATTATTTAATTTCTAAACTATTTCTTTTTATATTTTTCAATCTCTTCATCAGAAATTTCATTAACTTTATTTGTTAACCACATTTCGACTCCTGTAACAGAGTGTTTCATTAACATACTGTCAATTATATAACCTTCAAATCTACTAGCAAGTTGTCTTTTCCTCTCAAAAAAAAATATCAACATAAAATAATAGAAACCTCCAATTCCTAGCCCCTCAAGAGGACGATCAAAAGTTAATCCTTTATAATTAATAATTTGAGGAACCGCTAAATCTATCAAATCTCTAGCGTCCTCAGTAATTTTAACACCTTTTAAATCAAAATCTTTATCATCAACACATGCGTCAATGCCCTTTTCTTTAAGTTTAATACACTTATCTCTAAATAAATCAAATTTATATGAAATTACTAACTTTTTTTCTTTATCTGATAAGTCTTTAAAATTCATAATTAAATATAGTTAATTAAATTCTTAAAAAAATCAACATCAATATTAATCAATAAATAACATATTCCCAGGGATTTCTCCAGAAACATATTCAATATCAAGATGACCTAAATAGAGTTCTTCGTTCCAGTCAGCTTTGTCATCGGAATACCAAAACGAGTAGTTATCCTCTACTATATTAGAAAGTTTACTTTTATAACATAAAAACATTTCATCATATCCTGAATATTCCTCTACTTTATCAGTTGTATATACAAGATCCCCTCCCCAGTACAAAATATCACCCCATAAATCATCTAATTTATTAAACATCTCTTGTACTTCAGTTTCATTAACATCATCAAAAGAATCAGTAGTAGAAGGATTAAATATTCTACTTTCTCCTACAGAAAGATCCCAAGTAGCCCATTCATTTTCATGATCATATTCAGCCCTACATACAATATGATATTCACCAAAGGATCCTCCACCTTGAGATTTAAGATGATATCCATATGCCCAAGGTGAGTTAGGTTTTTGAACAATTATTAACGCTCCTGTTACAATACATAAATCATCTCCCAATTCATCTGGAACAGATTCAAAACATAACCTAACTATAGTATTCAATTTTATATTTTCCATATTTTCTTATTTTTAAATAATTAAAGTATTAACTAATCCATAAAATTATCTCTATGCTTTGTAAAAGAAGTTATAAATGTCCAGTCACTAGTAAACAAAGCTAAAGTTGCTTCATCCTCTGATGGCCAGATATAACTGTTTAGAGAAAAATGTTCATCAATGTTATCTTTTCCTATCCATAAACCTATCTTTTCACGTGTAGTAACATTTATTGATTTTGGACCTGACCATCTGAAATCAGCAATTGTATTATCATGAAAATCTGATTCAGAAATAGTTATTATTCCTATCTCTCCCAATAAATAATCTAATTCAAGTTCATTAAATAAGTAATCAAGATGATCCCACCAATCTTCTTCCATAGCCTCAATATTTCCTCCAAAATGCATTCCCGATTTATTCCTTAACCCAACCACATTAGCTATATTCTCTAACTCATATACATCTAAACTATGTAAAGAAGGAGTGTTTACAACATTTAAAGTCTCTAAATTTTTAAGTTTTTCTAATCCTTCAATGTTAGTTAAATTATAACAATAACTAGCGTTTAGAGATTTTAAACTTATAAAATCTGAAACATCAAACGATTTTATTTCACAAGAACTAATATCAAGATTGATAATATTTGGTGTAAACTCCTTAAGTATTGAAAGTCCTTTATTAAATAAATTGATGTCACTAATTTCCTCAAAATAAATCTCACGTACTCTTTCTTGAATTAAACTACTGAAAAATTCTACTAATTCATCATTTTTAACATCTTGAAGTAACTTAAGTCCCTGATCAATATTTGATGATTTTAATAAACTTCTAATCTTTTCTTTTTCCATCCCTATTCAATGGTATACAATTCATCATCATCATAACAATCCTCATCTATCTCAATCATATCATCAAATCTAGAATTATCCCAGATAAAACCAGTTGGATCACCTTCATATTCTTCTTGAATCTGTATATATTCTTCCTCAGTAATTTCCAATTCAAGATATTGAATAGTTGACCATCTTTTCTCACATTTTATTTTTCTTTTCATAATTGTAAAATTTATTTCTAACAAAAAACACTCTATATGTAATTAATTAAATATTTGAATATTATTCTTACTACTAATTTCGTTCTCTATTGCACTTCCTACAGATCTGATATATATTGAAGGTTCTTTGTAATGTTTCCTAAAAATATTTGCGATCTTAATATTGTTAAAATTATCGTGGCTAATACAAAAAATTATTGAACTATTTGAGTCAATAATAATATTTTGATTAATATCAGTGATAACACTATAATCAAGTTGATTTTTTTCAATTAAATTAAATTCACAACTTAAATCAATATCAAACAAAAATTTAAAAGATGACCATTGTCTTTTTATTTCAGAATCAATAATTGTTACTTGTTTTAAAAAGGATTTTTCATTTAAATATAATTCTTTTAATAGATTTTGACCAAATCTACCAAAACCAAAAATTACTAGATTTGACTTAGAAAGTAAATCTGATGATTCAATTAAATTAATTGCATTTTCTCTATGCACACTTCTAATCTGAAACCTATCCTTGAAAAGGTTAATCATTCCTAAATCTTCAACTCTTACTATACTGTTTTGATGATTTAATTCTAATGCGGCATTAATATTTATCTTGTCTTTGTTTGTAAAAAGACATATTTTTTTTGATTCATTTACATTTATCCTTTTCTGAATACTTTTATCTTTTATATCACCAACAATATATTCATCAACCAGTAATTTTAACTTTTCCTTATTCTTATGATTAGGATCTTTGTCAACAACAACAATAATACTTTCATTAAGCATCTTCTTTACTTCCTTTATAGTAAGGTTACCAGATCCAACATAAATAATATGATTCTTTAATTTCCTTCTTAATTTACCTGGATTTAATGACAATACTATTGCTTCAATAATTGTTACAGCTGTCATTAGAGGAGCTATTAAATAACATACTAATAAAGCGTTTCTTAATAAAGAACTACCTCCAATTGGCATACCCATGTCTAATCCATTAAGAAAAAACAAACTTATTGCATAATAAAATTGAACAATTAAACTTTCAGATTCAATATCGCGATTTGAAGATAGCATAACCCCATTATTAAATGAGTATAATGCAATAAAGATTATTATTAGTGTTGGTACAACTCTAAATAAAATAATTTTCTTTAATTGTGATCGATTTTTCATCTAATATCATTTAAGTTTTTTAATTCAGAAATCCATTTAGGTAAGTTCTTAATTTGATTACCAGAAATATATAAAGATGTTAAATTTTTCATTTCTCTAATTTGTTCTGGTAGGATTGTAAATTTATTATTACTCAAGTAGACTTTTTTAACATTTAATAATTTCGAGATAGAAGTTGGAGAGTCAGAGGAATTACTCAAAGTAGGTAAACCATGTAAATCGCCCATTTCTTCAAACTGTGCAGGAGCTATATAAGCAAAGTGCCAACCTCTATTTTTAGCATAATCTCTAACCATTTCAGTTTTACCTAGCCCATGTGTTCCCCATATACATAATGGTGTAGGTTTGATTTAGAATTAGAAATTTCATTATTAATATTAAAAATATGTGTTAAAATATTTTCGATGTCCTTACTACTACCTTTTGGACCATATTGAATTATTGAATCCTTCATAAATTATTATTTGAATATATACTATTAATTATTAATAAAATTAAAAAATAATTAGAATAAAAATTAGGATTCACTACCTAATACTATCTCACCATGAATTTCATCAATAGAGTTTGATTTTCTAGCTATTAAAAAATTCTCTTCACAGCCTAAATCTTTTTCATTTTTTAGCTCAAAGTTATAGTATCCATTTACTTCGTCATATGCCCATGATGAAATATCTCCATCATATTCAAATTCAATAGTTTTTTTTATCTCTTCAAAATTCGCTTCTGAAATATCTTCTTTAGAAACATACACTCTGTATAATTTTACTTCTTCAATTTTAATTATTTTCATTTTCATTTTGAGAATATTTTATAAATCAGCTAAATACCATCTGTTAGATGAATTATCTTGAAACACGTTTATTGTCATTTTTATCATTTCATTGTTACGAAATAGCATAACTGGAACCTCGGCGCATTTAATGTTTACAGAATTTACCTCAGTAAAATATGTTTTAACTTCCCCGTTAATATACCCTCTACTAAACATATTTATAAATCCATCTCTATCATCAGAATTTTGACCACATTCAGAAACGAAATTCTTTTCCAATAAACATACACTACATGCATCAGAATTTTCAGAAGCACCTTCATCAATTAATTCTAATTTATCAAGATCACATATAAGTGATAGTAATTCAAACTCCTTAGTTTCAGCAACTTTAAATAATATGTTTACAGCATCAACTGGATCTTGAACTGGTTTATTTTGTGTGCAAGAAAATATCAAAGTTAGATATAGAAATAGTGTCAATAGTTTTTTCATTTTTTAATTACTTTAACATATGAAATAAATTTCATGAGATTAACCTTACATCTAATTTACCATCTTGTCTCTGATAAATCTCCCACAAACCATGTTTACCTTCATCATATTTAGTTAAATAATTATCATCATTTAAATATAAAAAATCATAGTTGTTCTGTGAAGAACATTTTCTAGGTTTTTTACAACCGTGATAATAGGTTCGTGTTCGTTTATTAACTATCATAGTTGTAATCATAGTTTTAATAGTATTTTCTTTAAGTTCTGGATAAATAATTGAAAGATGATGAATAAAATCTTTTTTTTCAATTTCAATCATACCTTCAGAGTTCCATTCTCTAATTATTTTCTCAATCGAGGTTTCCTCTTCTCTATTCTTGTTTTTTAATTCTACTTCTTTTTCTACAAGTTCGCCATCTTTCCAGGTCCCTATAAAACTCGAACCATCAGAAAAATGATAAGTTCCTTTTCCGTTACGTTTACCATCTTTCCACTGACCATCATATTTTTCTCCTTTGAATTCTCCACTGCCGAATGTAATAATCCCATTACCATTTCTCTGATCATTCTTCCATTCTCCTTCATATACGTCTCCTTCCCAATCCCCAGATCCATGAGTAAACTTTCCTGTACCACTCCTCACTCCATTTTTATAGTATCCATCATAAACATCTCCATTAGTAAAATTATAAATCCCTTTACCATCGGGATTACCCTCTTTCCATTCACCATTATAATTTTCACCATCTGGCCAAACTAATTTTCCTGCACCACTAAATCTACCATCCTTAAAACCTCCCTCATATTTTGATCCATCGGGTGACTCAAATAAACCTTTTCCATCAAAACCTTGTTGAATCATTTCCATTGTCACTTTCACTTGAGATATTTCATTATCTACTGATTCTTCATTATAATTTTGTAGATAATCTTCAATTATTTCATCTAAATTATTCTCCTCTTCTTTAACACCATCATATAACCAGTCTTTATCTATGTTCCAGTGTTTTGCAAGAGTATCTATCATATTCTTTTCTGCTTCGCTAAAACCTCCTTTAGACTTAAATAAAGCTATTGTATCCTTAAGTAAAAAAGAGATGTTATTAGTAGCGTCTCCAGATGAATTTGTTGCAAACGCTTTAGCGCATGCTATTGTTTGTTTTTGAACTTTAATCCATCCTTCTTTTGTATGGTTAGGAAATCCCATATCTTTTAGATAATCTCCTTGTATTTCTCTGTAAATAGATTCAAAGTCAACACTTTCATCAAAATATTCTTTTGCAATTTTAATTGTTGCTGCTTTCTCCTCATCACTAACCTTTCCATTAGTTAGATGTGATATTCCAAATAAGTAATAAATTAAATTATGTAAATTAGTCCATCCCATGTTTTTAAAAAAATTTTAGTTTTTACAAACTTACCAAAAATTTTATAAAAAAAAATGGAAATAAGAATAGAAAAATTGGGTATAAAGGATTACAAATCCCTACTCTATTTACAATATTACAGTAAGCTTTAAAAATAAAAATTGCTCCGTTTTTTACACCGCTAATCAATCTACTAATACAAACTTAAAAAATTAATTGGATTTTCTGATTAGAAAAAACTTTTAAAAATAATTTAGTTAATTCTATATACACTAATTATTGTAAATAACATACTATTTTTAGAATCTCCTCGTTTAAAAGATATGACAGATAAAATATTTAATTGGTGTGTAGATATATTAGTAAACTTTGCTGAATTATTAGGGTTAACATATAACGAAATAAATGTTTATATATTTGTTATTATTACACCTCTTATTTTTTTATTAATGTTTGTTGTAATTATTACACAACAAATAAAAATTAAAAATCTAAACAAACAAAAAATTTAAAATATAAGTAACTCAACCTCAAAAAATGAAGAATATATTATCTGTGATATTAACATACTTATTATTAGCAAGCTGCAGTTATAAAGACAAAAGCCTTTCTAATAGATTCATGCAACATTTTTCAGTTGAATTAGACACTAAATTAGTAGATCTTATAAATTATAAAGGAGGGTATTTTGCGTGTAATGAAACATTTGTTATTGAATTTAATAGTCAAGAATATTATAAGGAAATTTTTAAAATAATAGATGCAAACAGTATATGGGAAACTCCTAATAATAAAGAGAGAAATATACAAGCAATGGAAGATGGAACTTTATGGAATGAGGATTGTATAGATTGTAATTCAAAAAAAATTAAAGATCTCAAAAGAACTAATTATAATGGGAATTCGATAAATCATCAAGCAATATTCTATGATGACAATACTGTTGAATTCTTTTTTTCTGACTGTTGGTGATATCAAATTGTATATAAAAGAGAAAAAAGTCGGAGTAGCAGGATTACAATCTAAACCCTATTTACATGATTACATCAATCTTTAAAACCAAAAATTGCTCCGCTTTTTGCACCTCTAATCAATCTACTAAAACAAACTTAAAAAAAATTGATTTTCTGATTAAAAAAAACTTTTAAAATAAATTTTAAATAAAATTATTCCGGATTTCTTGACATAATAAATGAGTTCTTTTTCAGATGAAAAAGAACCATGTGTTCCTCCATCACCAAAGCCTTCATCATCCATTTCTAGCAATAAAAGAGTATCAAGAAAAAATATCTTTCAGATATTTATTAACTAGCCCAGTTGCAGGTAGTATTTGCTTATACATCTCATCAGTTACAATTAATGTACATAATTCAGATCTACTGGTAGCAACATTAAATCTATTTAAATTAAAAGAGAAACTCTCTCCTCTTGGAGGGATAAATAATATTGTAAATTGTGTTGTCATACCTTGCACTCCATCTATTGTATTTATATCAATGTTATTATTGTTTTCTGCCATTTGTGGATAAATGAAATTCCTAAGGGTTTTCACTGAACCAACACCCTTTCTATATGGTGATAATATTGCAATTCTACAGTTTTTATCTTTATCTATTAATTTTTTACATAAACCTAAAACAAAAGTTAAGGCAGAACTCTCATTATCTCTCAAGTTAAAATATTCAATTGATGTTCCTCCATCAGGATTAAAACAAGATGGTAGATTATTAAGGATTGAAGTCCCTTTCTTTATGATTGATTTAGAATTCAGACTGTTGTCATAAAAAATACCTGTTTGCTTAGCTGCCCTTTTAGTTAACCTATAAGTGGATGTTAATCTGTATTTTGGACATGATACATTAGAAGCAAACATCTCTAAACTTTTAGTAAGTATAGAAATACTTTTACTAATATTTTCTGGATTTCTTTGATTAATAACTGGTGGCAATTGTTTTGGGTCGCCAATGATAACAAGCTTTCTTGCTAACAATCTACAAGCAGCTATTGTACCTAAAAAAGATTGACTTGCTTCTTCTAAAATAATATAATCAAAAATAGGTTCTTTAGGTAACTTTACAGCTTCAGAAGACATCTTGTAATAAGTAGTAAGCAATAACACCCCCTTTTCAGAAAAAATATCTTTACAATTAACTAAGTTTGGCACAATTCTTTGTTCATTAATATTAAGGTTTGTCTTTTTAATTTTCTTTTGATGAAGCTTATCAATAAATATATCTTTTTCAGAAACTTCTAGTAAAGACCTATTTGATAAAGCTGTACACATCACAGACTTATCATTATCTAACAAGAAGTTACAAACTTTGGAAATTAAGCTAGTTTTACCTGTACCTGGTGGCCCTTGAATTATTACTACATCTTCTTCTAAATGGCTATCAATAAATTTTTTATAAAAAAAATCGGAATCATCTAGATTAGTTGGGCTAAACTCCTTATTGAAATACTCAAAATCCAGAATTTCACCTGCTTTAGTTTCTTCTGATAGATTTTCTGTAATCTTAATCAAATTTTTTAAATATTCTAAAGGAGGATCTTTTCTTCCAAAGAATACATTTTGACCTTTGATTAAATAGTTTTCAAATCCAACTTCAATATCATGAAAACCGATTAATAATCTTGTAGAATCTGATTTCTTAGGATAATAAAAGATTGGTAATGAGTTAGAAAATTTTCTTGCTTTTGGTCTAAAATTAATGTATTTGATATTATTTAATTTGTCTGGATCTGAATATTCAGACTTCATACTTAATGCTGTATAAGGCACTTTAATTAAAGGCACATTTTGTTTGTTAAAACTAAAAACAACATTTCCTCTTTTATCGTCTGTATACTCATATTTTCCAACAAATAATTCATCATCAATTATCAGATCTTTAACACCAGAATTTAGATACGAGTTATATTCTTCAAGGATTGCTTCGTATTCTTTCCTATAAAATTTTATTTGACTCTTTCTTGATAACTTCATATTATGAATTATTTTGAATCATTCTCTCCACCAATACTCTTAAAAATATCGATAAAAGTATGAGTATGTTCATTTTCATTTAATAAAAATAATAATTTATATTTATCATACTTTTCATTCACAAACGCATCATCTCTTTCAAAAAGTAAATTATCAAAATCATTTACATCAAAATCAAAATTATCACCAACTCTTACAAGCCCAAACTTATTAAAATCTGTGTAATCTTTAATTAATGACTCCTTAGAATTTATCCTTATTATCTCTTCTCCACCTTGATAAATAAGTAATGAAATATCCTCTCTGTCTAATTTTTCCCAACTTGAAGGATCTAAAAACAAAACACCTTTAACTGCAGATCTTATAATGAAACATGAAACGTCACCATTTTCATGTTTAAATTGTTTCTCATTATTATCCATAAAGCTCTCTAAGGTACTTTCAAGAATAATATACCCCTCATCTCTTAAAAATAATATTGATCGGAAAATCGCATTTCTATTGATGTCAAATTGATCTGACTCACCAAAATCAATTTCACCGGTAATAACACTTTCTAAATAAGCTATTTCAGATTCACTATAATTTACTTGAAATACTTCAGTATTCTTCACTTCTTCTATTTCCTCTTCAACCACATCTACCTCCTTTACCTTAACCTCCTCTTCTATCTCCCATTCTTTTGGAATTTTATTAAATCCATTTTCTTTAAGGTACTCTATAATCTCTAAATGATCGTGAGCTAAAAGAATTCTTTCAAATGCTCTCCTTATGCCATCCCCTGATAACTCAAGATACTGAAATATCCATTCAAACATCTTTGCAGCTGAGAACTCTTTCCAATTTCCAATATAATACAGAATTGATTGATCCTCATCTGCCCAGAAAGAGAAATCATTTTTCTTTATTTCTTCAAATTGTAATGATATCTTCTTGCATTTCTTTAAAGATATCGGTTTAATTTTTTCTTTTAAATTATCTTCTATTTCACCATACAAGTCTTGATCTTTAATAAAGGAAATATATTTCATCCTATCCAACAAAGTGTTTTTTAATTGAATATTTTGCTCTGCTCCAATTGGATTAAATTCAAAATCTTCTTCCGTCAATTCTACAACTTTTAATTCTGAGGATAATTTATTAAAATCTTTATGAATGATGTGTTTACATTTTTTAACACCTAATTTTTCACTAAAAACTTCTTCAATACTAAAAAGATCTGAGATTAATACCCATTCTTTTTCTTGATTCATCACCCTCCCGTTAACAATAAAATCTTCGGAGAAACACTCATGTTCTTCAGTAAGCAGTGTATAAATTCTATTTATTATTTTATTCTCATTTAGCCAAGTTAAGGATTCTTTCCTCTCTAATATTTTGATACAAGTTTCAAAATCTAAAATAAGACGCAACCCAAGAGATTCTTGTATAGTAGGATAATCACTAAGATCAATAGAGCACACTCTTTCATTATCCTTAACAATATCCTTAAGGCTATTATCAAACAGTTGGCTACTATAACAAAGCTCTTCATTTAAATTAGGAGTAACTAAATTTTTATGAATATAGGTAGGTAAATGACCTTCAGACAGATTAGGATGTGCTTTCATCCAATTTAAAATAGAATCTAACTGAATATCAATAGCAAACTCATTATCATTCAAATACTTAAAGCAATCTTCTATTATTTCATCATTTTCTTGTTCAGAAAAATCACCAATTAATAACCAAAACTTTTTCCATTCCTCATATTTATTAATGGTATATTTATTTGAGATACTATAATCTGATAAACAATTTTCAATCAAATTTTCTATTTCAGAATCTAGTCCCTGATAATACTCTTTACCAAGATATACTTGATCTTCACAGATATTAACAATACCTGATTTAGTTAGCACAGGAAAGTAGTTCAAAGAAATTAACTCTTTCTCCAATTTGTTGTGATATTTAAAAATTAATTTTGTTGCATTTACAATCTGATTTTCATTTAATTCATCTAACATATTAAGCAGTTCATTTTTTACAAATGATAAATGATCATCAGAGCATCTAAGAAGTTTAAGAGTTTTTTTCCATTCCTTTTTATCATATTTAGAAAGAGAAAGATATGAAGGAGAAACAAAAGAAAAGGATTTCTCAGAAAATCCTTCCATAAGATTTTCAATATCCCTATTTCCCGTATACTCATACGAAAGATAACATTCTTTTAAAGATACTAAATCATTCTCTGTTGTTAGAATTTTTAAGTTTTTACAAGCAGAAAAAATACTATTTGCATCAATCTCACTAAAGCCTTCACTACTATTCATTATCAACTCAATTAAGCCTTGAGTTGCTTCTAATTTTAAATTATCATCTAATTGTTCAATATGATCATTTATCATATTAATACTTGTACAAATTTGGTTTTTTATAAATTCTACTTGGTTGACTGGTTTTACTCCAATGCTATTCAAAAACTTGTTTTCAACATCAGAATACTTGTCTGATGCAATACTGTAATGATCTTTTGACAAACATTGGTTATCTATTAGATCTTTTAGATTATGACTAAAAATATAAATATTATCAACTTGACATAACTCTAAATTTTGATTATAGATATGAATATCTCTAAGACGCATTCTATCTTTAGGATTAAAACTGAGATCAAACTTTAATAAATAATTAATTAATTCTTTTGAAACTTCAATAGTTTTTATAATTCCATTAACAAAATCTGTCTTTGAAATAATTTCATCTTGAATAAACTTATATCCGTCATACTCTATAAAGTAATTTTTATACTCACCAATTATCCCACTCTTTACTTCAGCATTCATTTGATGCACATCTAGCTTACTTACAAATGATAGATCTTCATCTGTAATATTAATATAAACATTTGAAGGTTTTTCTAAATCCCCTGTTTTGGTTAAAACAAAAGCTATATCCTTAAAATCATAAATTTTTTCAGATGAAATAAGAAAATTAATAAACTTTACATTAGTAATTGGGTCTTTTAGAATTGACGTTAGTTCAGCACTATTCTCTTTTAATGTATCCCAATCAAATATTTCAACTTGAGTTCCTGATAATTGATTATCAAACCATGATTTGTTTTTTATCTCTTTTTGAAGAATATTCTTGTCAATATTGAATGCTTGCTTAAAAATAGTTTCACCTAGAACTTCTGAAAAACCTGTTTTATCAATGATAATATCATTTAATAAACAAAGTTTTTTATTTATATCCAAAACAAAAGGGGTTTCTAAGATTCCATTTTGCATTCCAACTTTGAATTGTTCTAAAAACTTTAACTTTTTATCGTTCTTTTCATTCCTAATAATATTATCTAAATCGGGTAATATTTTATAAGGAGATGAATTGTCAAGTTCAGTTATCATGTCACTAATCCATTGAACAAACAACCTTCCAGCTTCCTGCATTAAATAAAGATTCCATTCAATATCCTCAAACAACTCCTCTCTTGACCCATCAGGAATAAAATTACCATTAACAAGAAAATTAAAACCTAGGTTCCAATTAGTGGGCAAGTACGCAAATATCTTAGCGTCATCTGTTTTTTGTATCTCTGTGTTATCCCTCTTGGTAGCAAATGTAATCTCGGTTGCAGAAATTGTTCCATATTTCTTAGGAATTCTAACTTCTGATTCTGACTGTAGGTTAATTCTCTCTCTTATTTCAGTTGGTATATCTAATTTCTTCAACTTACTAACACTCCATTTCTCCCTATTGAGTATTGTTGTAAAATTTGATTTTTTACCAGAAAATTCTAACTTTTTAACATTTCTCAGAAACAAAAAGATTCTATCTTCATTTTTAAATGTTTTTAAAAACATTTTTTCAATATCTAACAACTTTTCTATTCTATCAACAGTAGATAGTCCATTTGGACGAATAAAAATACAAACAGGACTCTTTAAAAGATTTTGTTCTTTCTTTTCTAAATAGTACAATGGTGGAGCAGTCCAAATAGGCAATACCTGCCAAGGCATACTATGACTACAGTAATTAGGGTTTTTTTCACCATTAATTAATTCCTTTCTTCCATAATAATTCTCATCAAATTTAAAAGAGAAAATTCCTGATTTAATCCAAACATGATTTGAAAATTTAAAGATGGACTTAAACCCCATTCCTTTAAAACCAATTTTATCTTCTTTATTTTTCTTATCATCTGAACCAATATCGGAAATTGCTATTACATTCTCTTTTGAGAATTCCATACCATTGTGAGAAAATACTAAATGATCTTTTGTTATCGTAAATTTTAGCTCAGTATTATCTTTATTTGCGTTGGGATAATCATCAGCATTTTGTATTAACTCAAAAACAAATGTCTCAGGCTTCTTATTTATCTCATTTAGAAGTGAGTCAAGACTTCTGGATAATTTACCAGCAATACTTGAGTTTCTAAGATAATCCTCTTCATCCTTTTTAATTAAATTATTGATAAAACTTTTACCTTCTTTACTATAAAAATCATCTAATACCTTAACATCTTTTAAATGATCAACAATAATATGATGAGGTTGTTTAAGTTGAGTTCTATATTTAGATGGAGATATCTTGAAGGAAAATTTATATTTTTTCATTGGTTTTACTTCTAAATTCTTTGGTATTATCAGAACTACATCTTTATTATTTGGATATTTAACTCTTTCTCTATTAGTAGTTTCAATATTAACAAATAAAAAACTTCCTTCTTTTTTTGGATTAACAATAACTTGTCCAATAAGAGAAGCCTCAGTTATCTTCCATAATTCTTTTAGTTCATTAATTAAATCATCATTTTCACTTTTACTAATTTCCTTTTTTAGTTTTTGTAATCCACTTAAACTATTGTAAGATTTTTTTTTCATTATTCTTACTTTTTTACCTCCCTTTTAACCAATTCTAACTCAATAGCATGTAAAGCTATGGAGAATTGCTCTAAAATAATGTTTTTCATACCTCTGATACGTTTTTTAGATAATGGTCTTTGCTTCCTCACCCCATTTTCATCTTTAAACTCAACATGTGTGAAAGCATTTCTTTGTAGATATATTGTATCAAAAGACTGACCAATTAATAAATCTGACCCACCTTTCTCAATTAAGTGATGATATTTATCTCTCTCTTTACCTGGACCTTTAATCTCTTCTTTCAAATAATCTTGTATATATATTAATAAAAAACTATCAAATGCTTTTAAAGCAGAATCTGTCCAACCTTTAACTCTAAGCCCGTACATTTTATGAGATGGATAAGCCATATGCACACAATCTTTCGCATATTCATTAGAATTTCTATACTGTCCTGACAAGAATTTTTGCACATCAAAATCCAATTCTTTACCATTTAAATCTTCATACAGAGCCTCAAGAAATTTATCAGAAAGATTTCTATATCCTTCAGCTATCTCATGATTTAGATAATTATCATAAAATTCTTTTAGAGTAAATTCCTCAGATAATTTACTTTTTATATCCTTTCTTAAATCTGTATATTTCATAATCCTATTGTGTTAATGAAATCTGACAAGTTTATATTATCATCTTTATCACTTCTTTTAAAATCTGTAACTATAAGTTTTAAATAGTGATTTTCCTCAGTTTTTAATTGAAGGTTAATTGAAGACTCAAACTGAGAACTTTTTGAGTGTATGTACAACAATCTATATAGAGAAATTTTCACAAGATCTTTTTCTTTTTTAAGTAAATTGAAAAATACCGACCTTAATTCTCTATCAGTAAAAGTCTGACTGAATGAAAGGGTCTGTATTGCAAAGTATCTTGCCCATTCATACATCTGGAAGCCATCAGATAACAAACTAATTAAAGACCTTTTTAATTCTTCATTTTGCTTATAATGAACTAAGGTTAATCCTATATTATTTGCTCTCCAAAAAAACTTCTTATAACAAAATATCCAATATTTTAATAAATTATTATTAGGCTGTACATTATCTTTAATTTCAGATAAATATCTCAAGCTTACACCATACTTTGAACTAAGTTGAATTACATCAATATCACCTACCCCTTCATTTAATTCTAAATCATCAATTGATAAATTAGAATTAGCAAAGAGAAGAGGGAGATTATTCTCTACTTCTTTAATATTCTTTTCCCAATAGGAAATTATCTCATCTTTATCTGTCAGCACCTCAACATCTGACATGTCAAATTCAGGACTCATGTCCTCTTGATCACTTAACTTAGAAGTTTCTTTATCTAAAGTATCAGTATTTATTTCAGAAACATCTAATTTATCAAAACTAGGAATATCGTCAATATCTATTAAATCTGAAATATCAAAGTCAAAATCATCATAAGAACTAAAAACTGAAATTTTCTTCAATTCCTTAATTGTTGCATCTTCCTTTTCCTCATTAATCTTCTCAATAGATGTTTTCTTTGAATTTATGGAAAGTCCAACAGATTTCAAATACTTGTCAATTACAATTAATGAATACTTTAATTCAGTTTCATTATAACCATAAATCTTAATATCATCCATATAACGATAATATTTTAAACCTTTATTTATTATTTTCTTATCTAAACCGTGTAATAATAAGTTTGCAAATAAAAATGATGGCACAGGACCTTGAGGAATTCCAACTCCTGGAGTAATACCATCTCGAGTTCCAGACCAAATATTTAAACAATTAGATAAAATATCCAATATTTCATCTTCTACTTTAAATTGTGAAGACAAGATTTCTAGTAAGTTATAGTGTGGTATACAATCAAAAAAACCTGTTATGTCAGTTTCAAATTTATATTTAACCTTATCAACTTCTATGCTATGAATTACAGACTCTTTAAATTTTTGAAATAAATTCTGCCAAAAATTAAAGAAAAAGAAATTTGGTTCTTTTGTATTAAGTAGCTGTTCTCCGATCTGAACATTTGGATTTAATACACTACCGAAAACAAATTGTTCCTGCTGTTTTAAAATTCCATAACTTTTCTCAGCAATTTTATTCGCGATTGCTTGATACAATATTGCGTCTTCTATATACAAAAGGGTCTTTGTTCTTAATGTATATGAAGACTTAGGCACATAAAACTTAAATCCTCTGGAAGGATTATATTTATTATCATAAATCTTTTTAGAAAGTACCTTACAGTTTTCTTCTAAATTAATACCAAAAGCTCGAATACCAACTCTATCTTTTACAGTTTTATCATTCCAACACACCACTCTTAAATATGCTAACTTAAGATTTTCAGGGTTAAAATATTTCACCATCACTTCACTCATACTCATATCGCTTTATCAATATATAGTTTTTTCATACTACAATAATACAGAAAATATACTGCTACCCCGAATTTCTCTTTCTTGTAGATCTTATGATCCTAATTTTGAGTGAAATTCTGCTACTTGAAGCCCTTCATCTCTCATCCTTTCTAAGCTATCATCCAAGTCTTTTTCTTCCATACCTAAAACATAGTAAATAGGCATATCATAATCTTGTTTACTTACAAAATCCCATATTTTCTCAGCAGCAAAATACCCATATTGTTCTAAGAGTCTTACTGTACATTTCTTCAATGATTTATTATCTGATAATTTCACAATCAAGTGGCCACGACAAAAATTTAATCTATCACCATTATCAAAATTTATTATTATTGAAGATATCTGTTCAGAATTATCTTCTTCAATTAATGAAGATATTTCAATATAATGATTCTCTCTCACCCAGAATCTTTCTTCATTCTCCCACAATAAATTCTTTTCAATATTATTTTTATCTCCAAATAATTCTTCAATTTGAAAATCTCTACCCCTTAAAAATGGAAGAATACTCATAGCGTCTACAGAATGGCAACCAATAAGGTTATCTTCAGAATTAACACCAAGCCACATTAAATGTTCCATTTTAGTATTCTATAAAATTAACTAAGTTTCTATCCAATCTAATTTTATACCTATCGTCATTATTGTCTTTTTCTATGATATAATATTTTACAGGATTACAACCTACACTCTATTTACATGATTACATCAAGCTTTTAAACTAAAAATTGCTCCGTTTTTTGCACCGCTAATCAATCTACTAAAACAAACTTAAAAAATTAATTGGAATTTCTTATTAAAAATTACTTTTTAAAATAATTTGTTACTCTAATTAATTTTGTGACACGAGCATCTGATGGAATTAAACTAAAATCTATATTTTTAAAATCTTCTTGCCAAACTGACAAAACATAAGGATCTTCAACCCCCATTGAACTGCCGTCATAAAATGATATTAATTCAATAGGAAAACCAAAAAAATTTCTTTCATAAAAATTAATACTATAAGCTCCTAATTGTCCATCACTCTGATATTTTCCATTAAAATAAATTTTAATCGGATTATCTAAAAAATTATCCTCTATGTGCCAAACACCTAATTTATACTCTTGTTTCTGAAAATTATAATCAATTAGATACTTATAATTTTTATCTTCAAAATATTCTGGAGGTGAACTTCCTTCTATAAGAAACCTATCATTAATTATATGTTTATAATTCTCCGATCTTTTTGAATATATCTCAACTAAATTTTTATCTATACTATCTTTAAATGCGGACTTTATTAATAAGTCCTCATTAAAATAGACACTTTTACCCCAAATACAATCACCAAGAATACAATGACCATTAAAATATAGATTAACTCCTCTCCATGAAATATGCCAATCACTTACTTCTGAAGAAACAATATGTTCATATAATAAGTCAAATTGTTTATCCGAAATTCTTGGCAACACTAGTGTATGTCCATCATAAATATATTCTCTAGACAAATCTGCGTATAATATTTTTGGATTTTTTTTAAATTCATCAATATATCTAAAGACATCATCTTGTCCCTGCGAAAACGCGAACAGAGGAAAAAATATAAATATTAACTTTTTCATATTACAATGATATAAAAAATTATAGGAAATATAAAAGAGAAAAAAGTCGGGGTAGCAGGATTACAACCTACACTCTTTTTACATGATTACAGCAAGCTTTCAAACTAAAAATTGCTCCGCTTTTTGCACCGCTAATCAATCTACTAATACAAACTTAAAAAATTAATTGGAAT
>MDTD01182388.1_pt1 | contig 26487 bp, 20 predicted proteins | sample 811221 | NCBI WGS metagenome assembly MDTD01 (sample SAMN05326646, study PRJNA326480) | marine metagenome | isolation source: seawater | place: Pacific Ocean: South West | collected 2011 | reverse complement strand
TTTTGGAGAATTTGATTCGGAGTCTTATTCTCACAGACATGCAATTGCAATGTGGCTTGACCAGCAATTGCCCCATAATGCTCGAGTTGCAGATTATGGAGGAGGGTTTGGCACTCTTGCCAGACTTTTAGCTGATAGAAGACCAGATTTAGAGGTTCAAATCTTCGAGCCACATCCTTCGCGAGTTGCTAAGAAATTATGTGAACCTTACAACAATATTTCTTTTGTAAGTCAACTCACTAGTAATTATAGTGCAATTACATGTATTGATGTTCTTGAGCATCTTAAATTACCAATAAAAGTTTGTCAAGATAGTTTAATTCCGGCGGTGAAGCCGGATGGGTTGCTTGTGTTTGTTAATTGTTTTTACCCGGTTATTCAATGCCACCTACCAGAAAATTTCCACTTTCGATTTTCTTTTAATAAAATTATGGAAGAATTAGGCTTGGGTGAACAAGATATAATCCCTGGAAGTTTCGCAACTGCATTCAAAAAATTGGAAGCTCCATGCGAAACTAATCAAAAGTCACTTGATCTAATTATAGATCGGTCGAGGAAGCGTTATGCAGTGAACCGCTTAGGTGAATGGATTGGACGCTGTACAGGAAAGTTAAAGCGGGTATTGAAGCCTTAGTCTAACAAATCATAAATGGAGAACTCCAGATGAAAGTTGGTATTTTAGCAGGGGGTTTTGGTACACGTTTGTCTGAAGAGACTGTCACCAAGCCAAAGCCAATGGTTGAAATAGGTGAGAAGCCAATATTATGGCATATAATGAAAAGCTATTCTAGTTTTGGATACAATGAATTTATCATTGGCTTAGGTTATAAAGGTGAGCTAATCAAAGAATATTTTGTAAATTATAATCGCTTAAGCCATAGTTTAACTGTGGATCTTGGAGAGGGAAAAGTACAGCCTATATATGGACATGTAGAGCCATGGAAAGTTCACCTTTTGGATACAGGCTTACATACTATGACTGGAGGGCGGATTAAACAAATATCGAAATTTGTGGGTGAAGAACCATTTATGCTGACATATGGAGATGGTGTGTGTGATATAAACATAAAAGAATTGATTGAATTCCACAAATCCCATGGTAAGCTGGCGACGGTTACTGCTGTACGCCCTCCCGCGCGGTTTGGAGGATTAACATTAGCTGGTGATCGAGTAATTGAATTCCAGGAAAAAAGTCAGATACGTGAAGGTTGGATTAACGGAGGTTTTTTTATTCTTGAACCTGAAGTTTGTAATTACATTGGTGACATGAGCTCAGTCTTTGAACTGGAACCTTTGGAAAAGCTGGCTGCAGAGGGGCAGCTTATGGCTTATAAACATCATGGATTCTGGCATTGCATGGATACTGTTCGCGATGTTAAGAATTTAAACTATTATTGGACTCAGAATAAAGCTCCATGGAAGAATTGGTGAATCAATCCCCATTAAATGCGTTTTACCGTGGCCGACGTGTTTTGGTCACTGGACATACTGGCTTTAAGGGGGCTTGGTTATACTGGTGGCTTCACCTGCTTGGCGCAAAGGTTTATGGTCTTTCTCTTGAACCTGACAATGATCCCAATTTATTTACGTGCTTAGGATTACAGACTATCGGGTCTTCTTATATTGGTGATATTCGGGACCGTAAGATTGTTGACGCATGTTTGTCTGAAGCCAAGCCGGAAATTGTGTTTCATCTTGCGGCGCAAGCCTTAGTTCGAAAGAGCTATGAGACTCCCGTAGAAACTCTTGAGACAAATGTTATTGGAACGGCAAATCTGTTAGATTCCCTCAGAAAAAGTGACTCTGCAAAAGCGTGTGTAGTTATCACAAGTGATAAATGTTATGAGAATAAGGAATGGGATTATCCATACCGTGAAAATGATCCCATGGGGGGAGTCGATCCATACAGCATGAGCAAAGGTTGCACTGAGTTGGTAGTCGACTCATTCCGCCGCTCATATTTTGCCCCACTCGGTTCTGAAAGCCAGATGGGGCTTGGTAGCATGAGAGCAGGTAACGTTATTGGTGGAGGGGATTGGTCAGAAGATCGCTTAATGACTGATTGCTTTGAAGCGCTGACCCATGGCAAAAAAATTGAGTTGCGAAATCCTAAATCTGTACGCCCTTGGCAATTTGTACTTGATCCGCTATCTGCATATCTCTGGTTGGGTTTGAGACTCTGTCAAAGTGCATCGGAATTTAGTCGGGGCTGGAATGTGGCACCTAACTTAACGGAGAGTTTACCTGTAGCTGATATCGTATCGAAAATTATAGAAATATGGGGTCAAGGGGAATGGCTTGATATTTCAAGTGGTAATGAACCGCATGAAGCTCGTATATTGAGGTTGGACCCGACACTCACGGCCACGAAGCTCGGATGGAGATCCAATTACTCAATAGAGGATGCACTTCTTGCAACGGTATCCTGGTACAAAGGCTTTTACAGTAATAATGACTTTGTTTGTCAAGAAGTGTGCAAAAAGCAGATTATTGATTTCATGAAACAAGGTAAGTTGGTAGAATTACCTTGGGCTGTAAACCACGCCTGATATGAAAAATATAAAAATACTTGTAACAGGTGCAAATGGTTATTTAGGACAAAACCTATGCCAGTTTCTTACTGCATGTGGCTATAGAATTTTCGGGTTAGTACGACCTGGTTCTGATGGGTTATTCGTAGAGCAAGATGGCATTCAAATTATACAAACTGATTATTCGCGTACGGGATTATTAGATCTATTGCAGTCTGTAAGCCCTAACGTGGTTATTCATACAGCGGCTGCATTACCTGGAAAAAGTATTGATGAACTTTTCAAAGTTAACCTTGAATTGCCAATAAATTTACTCCATGCAATGGTAGCGAATAAATGTCGTTACTTGGTAAATACAGGTTCATACTCAGAATGTGTCGAAGACTCAAATACGTATTTGCCGCAAAATTTTTATGCCAGTTCAAAACGAGCTTTTCAGGATTTGATAGCAGGCATTGCGAAAGAGTATGATCTCCAGGCAATTTCTTTGCGCCTGCACAACGTGTATGGACCCGGAGATCAAAGACCTAAGATAATAAACCTGCTGTCAAAGGCAGTTGATCACAAAGCGCCATTAGACACTAGCCCAGGTCATCAGGTTCTTGATTTTGTCCATGTGTTGGATGTATGTCGTGCTTATGAAAAGGCAGTTCTGGCTTTATTGCATGGAAAAGTCAAAGGGCATGTCGCATTTGAGGTTGGATCAGGAAAGGGTGTCACAATCAGAGAATTGGCATCCCTGATAAGCCAAGCACTATCCATTCCCTTATATATAAGATGGGGGGGGCGCTCATATGCCCCTGGAGAAGTCATGCATCGTGTTGCAGATCTTAAACCCATTGTAGATGCATTAGGTTGGAATCCTGAAATCGAAGTACAAACTGGTTTATCTGATATTCTTGGGAAGCGAGTGTGAAGGAAACACTTGTTATAATTAGCGGCATGGCCAGTGGTCGCACAGGTGTAGGTAGGCTGCTTGCTGGGCTGGAACTGGAATCACGTTCCTTATCCAGAAGGACAAAGTTCATCCTTGGTCCTCATGGTAATGGGGTAAGGAGTGCCTTGAGACAGAGAAATTTTGGTTTGTTATGTCGCGAGGGGTGGAAGCTGCTTAAAGGGCGGCTATGCATGATGCTGGGGCAATTCTGGTTGCAAATGATCGCGCCTCGGGCAACTCTTTGCTTCTTTCACCATGCATCAACCGGGCATCAGTGGTTGCGATGGGCGGTGAATAAACACAAAGGTCGTGTGGTCATCTACCTTGTTGATAACAGTTTCTTTTGTGTGCGTGCTTATAACCATATTGACCAGGAAAATGAGCCATGCCTAAGATGTCTCTTTTCTCCAGACTATGCAATAGATCAGGGGTGCAAACCTATGACAGCTATGGACCTTTCCCCAAAAAGCATAAAAGATTTTCGGGAGTGGGTTCATGCTGGAAAGTTGACTTTGCTAACACAAAATGAAACACAGTCTAAGTTAGCTCGGAAATGCTTTGGAGAAGCAGCGAAAATTATGCGTGTGGGTCTTTGGACAGTCGATTGGCCAAAGACATTTGGGTTGAATGTTTGTGAAGATGATAGAAATGAATTTGATGTTGTATTCCATGCCGCGGAACATCCTGCAAAGGGGTTCCTTTGGACCCTTGAAGTTGCAAAGCTATGTCCTGAGCTGACCTTCCTCTTCCCCTCTCAAAAACCCTCCTTTGTCAATGACGATTCAATACCTATAAACGCAACATTTAAGCCCATGAGTTGGGAAAGTGGCTTGGAAAGTGAAGTAGCTAAAGCCAAACTTGTTCTTGTGCCATCACTGTGGTCTGCTCCGATTGAAGGGGCATTGATAAAAAGTATCATGCAGGCACGTGCAACCGCTGTTATCGATCTGGAAACAAATTTTGGGTCAGAATTAGAGGGTATAGTACTTAGATTATCTACTAAACCAGAAGAAGCAGCAGTATCTTTGTGCGATGCGGTCAGGAACAAGTGGCGCCCAAATCAAGAGCGACTCATAGCTTGGGAAAAGGAATTTCGCAAAACTAATGAGAAATTGTTAAGCAATATTTATCGGGCCCTTGATGACTGAAAAGACATTCAAATGGCGATTCGAGCAAAAGTACTACTTGAGTATTGCAGAATATATGCGGCTCAGGGAGTATCTGGCAGCCATTATGAGAAGGGACCCGCATGCGGATCCCTTCGGACGCTACCGAATCAGAAGCCTTTATTTTGATACCCTGCATAATGATGACTATGTGGATAAGCTAGATGGAGTGTACCGTCGTCAAAAGGTCCGTTTACGCTATTATAATGACGATATCAATTTTATTCGGTTAGAGGTAAAGCACAAGGAAGACCAATTTATTCGCAAGACCTCTGGTAGGATTACTACCAAAGACGCAAGATCGCTTATATCAGACCCTTCTGGCTTGCATTTACTTACTCAATATGATCATCCTGCTGCACGCGATGTCCTTCATCTTTTTTCAAGTCGATACTATCGACCCGCGGCGCTGATTGATTATGAACGTGAAGCATACATCCTTGATGTACAAAATGTAAGGATCACTTTCGATTTGAACCTTAGATTCAGCAATACGGACCTTGACATGTTTGGACGTGTGCCACTCCTGCCTGCTTTGGATCCGCAGATTACCATTCTGGAGGTCAAGTATTATGAATTTCTGCCTGATTTGATCGCAAAAACTTTAAGGATGTTTCGTCTTCAACGTTCTGCCATTAGTAAATACTGCTATGGCCGAGAGCTAAATACTCTTTCTTTGATATGATCCAGGTTTGGAAGTGCAGAGCATTACGCTACCTTCCAAGCTTTCATGTTAATAACTCATGACTCTACAGTTAAATTCAAGGCTTGGTAATGCATGGAAAATAAACTGAACTTTTTGACTTCTTCTACATCATCACTGACGACAGCTAGTATTGCAGGCAACCTGACTCTTGCTCTTTTGTTTGCAATGCTCATTTATTTTGTCTACAAAAAGACATACAAGGGAGTTCTCTATCAACAATCGTTTAATGTTACTCTTGTTATGGTTTGTATTATCACTGCGATGATTATTATGGTTATCGGTAGTAACTTAGCTCTTTCACTGGGTATGGTTGGAGCGTTATCAATTGTTCGTTATCGTACCGCAATAAAAGATCCACGTGATGTAGCTTTCCTTTTTTGGGCAATTGCAGCAGGTATGTCTACAGGTACAGGCTCCTACAAAGTCACCCTTGTTGCTTCTATATTCATTTGTGTTGTATTACTTGTGTTTGATCGAGTGCGTACGATGCAGGCTGTTAGCCTACTTACAATACGCGGTAAAGATGTAGATTTAGACTGGATATCCCAGTGCCTATCTGAACATTGTACACATTCACGATTGAAGCTGCAAAAAGTAAATACTGGTGTTGATGAAATGATATACGAAATACGTCTTAAAAAAGAGCACTCTGATGAGATGTCCAAAGCGTTTAAATCACAGGATTGGCTTGAAGATATGAGTATCATTGTCAACGAGGATAAAATACTTGGATAAACTGTATTGCTATAAAAAGCTACTATGCCTTATTATTTGCATGGTATGTATGATGGAAGCATTTTCTGGGGAAAAAATTGCGATTATTGGCCACCTTCATGGTCTCTTTCGACATGATGTTGATACCAGCGACGTACGTAAGAAAGTACTTGACGCGATAAAGTCTCAATCCCCTAAAGCTGTATTTTTCCTTGGTGACTTTGTTCATGGCCATTCAGAAAAACCTTGGATTGAGGTAAATAAGTTTGTAGAAGAATTAGGCGTTCCTGCATATTTTTCACCTGGTAATCACGATTATGACCCTTCAGGTCGTCTTACCCTTTGGGCACCATACCGAGAGTTAGTGGAACATAGAAATCGAAAAGTCGTAATGGGAAATAGAACAATTTTGCTATTCGACTCTCATTCATTTGACGATGAAACAAAAAATTTTATTGAGTCAAATGTTCCCAATATTGATGAGCGTTCTATCATTATGACCCATTATCGTATATGGAATCAGGAAAAAGTATGGTCATACTTGGATCAAGTAGGACTACTAAAATCAAAGCCTCTTGTCATGGCTGGCAATTCTCGGTATGATGGTTCTGGTTGTAGTGTCGATTATATCAATGATATATGGTGTTACCATATAGGTATGGGTGGAATTGAAAAAGGAGCAGCATCATTTACTACATTTGACCTTGATACAGAAAAGCTGTACCCGCATATAGTAGATATTAGTAATAGTTCATTTGTCAAGTACCGGCAGAACAAAAGCCAGCCAAACATGTCTATACGCAAATGGTTTGGTTATGGGGCAAGCTTACGGAGGGTTGCGATGGCTATGGCAGGCTGTTTTCTGGCAGGTCTAGTGATTATGTTTGCAATTGGAAAGGCAATACAGCATGTCCAAAAAGCGTAAGATACTTATTATTTTGCTTGTGGTGGTATCACTGCCTTTATTGTCAGTTGCCATCTTATATAACTCTGACTTTTTTATGTTTAGGGTCATGTTGGGCCTGAATAGCGTACACCCCCAGTTAAAGGCTAAAGTTGATTTTGAAAAGCAGCGGGACAAGGTCATTCATTTAGTAGAAGACATTAATCCAGTTCAGCTACTTGACAAAGGCCGTAAATCAAAGTTACGGACACTATCCTTTGAGCTTTCTCCTGATGATATGCAGTATTTTGAACAGGCTGCCCACACTGCTGTTAGGCAAAATTATCTTTTGCCCGAATGTCGTGAATGGCGAAAAGTCGATATGACAGACCTTAGTGACAGCGATAAAAAATATGCCGTTAAGATGAAATTGCGTGGGGGATCGCCAAATCACTGGGAAAGATGGAAGCGCTCTTTTAATATTAAAGTTAGAAACGGTAAAACATTTAATGGTATAGATCAGTTTTCTCTAACATTGCCTGACGACAGGTGGTTAAATGCCGCTCTTGTTCTCAATTGGAACAAGATGCTTGGGATTATTGATATTCGTTGGGACTTTGTCCGGGTTTATATCAATGGTGTAGACCATGGAGTCTATTATCTTCAGGAGAAGCTAAATAATAACCTTCTTGAGAATAATGCAATGACCAGCAGCATTATGATTGACCAGGAGATTAGAAGCGAAAGACGGGAGTTGAATGTTGCACCGGTTGCCGGTTATCAAGTTGACGATGATGTTGTATACAAAGAACAAATCCTGTTCCTAACCCGGAGTTTTGTAAGGGCAGCCGAAACTGGAGATCGGCAGTATATCTGGTCCATGTTGGACCGTGATTCAACCGTCAAAGTTGAAGCTATGCGTGCTTTGATACACGATTGGCATATGGTAGTGGGAGGGAATTTAAGATTACGATATGATCAAAGCTTAGGAAGATTTTACATCGTTCCCCGCGGCGAAGCAGGAGTATGCAATGTAAATCCAATTAATGGGAGTTTTGATCAAAGTTTGAATCTTGTTCCAAGGCAGATGCCTCTGTTTGTTCTGCTTTCTAAAGATCCATACTTCAGATTAGACCGTAACCGGTTGTTGTATAAGATGCTTATGGATGGAAATAAATGGGCAGGTGTTCACAAGTCGATAATGGAAACCTATTGGGATGATTTGACTACAGACTTTACGAATAGGGCAACTGCCAGAGAATTTAAATACACCCTGAAGCTTAATCAGCAGAAGTTGGAAGAGAACTTCAAAACACTGACCTCATGCCTTAAACGATCTGCATGTGATCAAATTATTGAGATCCGGCCTGATACAATAAAAATAGAATTATCCCCGTTGACATATTCCGCAATGGGTGTTGAAAGCATGGTGCTGGAATTATCTAATTATAAAGAAATCACACGTGTACGTTTTACGGATTTGAGCAGCGGTCAAGTTGCAGAGGAAGAGCCGATTCTTTCAGGGACTAAACTGGACCTTTCAAAATTCTTTGAGAATAAGATACTCTATACGGAACTTAATGACAGTTTAGCGCCTGTTCCAACCAGACACGAATTCAGTATACAGTTTCAAGGGTTAAGGAACATCGATACCCTTACAATGGTTACACAACTAAAAAACCTTGTTACTGATGAGTATGTACCTGAAGAAGCAATTCGTAGCACAGTAGTCAGGCGGTCTGATGCTCCTAACCGAGTCGCAAAAATTGAGGAATACTTGGCTAAATCAAGCTTACCATGGATGCTTAATGGACTGGACTTAATTTTGAGAAAAGGTAATTACGAAGTACTGAGTAATGAAATAATTCCTGGTGGCGTACAGGTAAAAATTGAAGCCGGGACTACCATCAAATTAGCATCTGGTATTTCCATTATCTCTTTTTCTCCATGGCATGCAAGAGGAACTGACATAGATCCTGTCAAGATTACAAGTTTGAGTCCGGATAAGCCATATGGAGTTATTGGCATATCGCCTCCAGAGCATACTTTAAGTACTTTCTCCTGGATGCATGTTTCCCATGGTAGTGAAACATTTATGAATGGGATTTTTTATTCGGGTGGGTTTTGTGTATATGGTGGGAAAGCTATCATTATGGAGAATTGCATTTTTTCGGATCATGTTAATGATGATGGTCTTAATATAAAGCATGCGGATGTTTTACTGACGGACTGTAAGTTTATCAATAATGGATATGATCAAGTTGATCTCGACTTTTGCCGGGGCATTGTGGCGAATAGTACATTCAGCGTTGAAGTGCCTAACCCGGATGGCGATGGTTTGGATGTAAGTGGTGCAAACATGATTATTCAAGAATGCATCTTTACGGGCTTGGGAGATAAAGGAATAAGTGTAGGCGAGCGTAGCAGGGTTTCACTCGTTGGAAATACTATTGAGTCTTGTGAAATTGGTGTTGCAGCAAAGGACGAGTCGTTGGTTTATCTGGAGCAGAGCTCATTGGGAAGAAATGGAGTGGACCTGAGCGCGTACCGTAAGAAGAAAACATACACTGGTAGTAAAGTCATTCTCGGTCCTGTATCGAATATGACCACTAAAACAGATGATTTATCTCTGATCAAAAAATCAACAGAGCGCCTTTCTCAGGCACCATTCCCAATTTTATCTGATGCTAATTTGGCTGACACTGTTGAAAAGGTACTTCTTGACCTTGAGGCTGTGAGTAATTTTCGGTTTGAAGTACCGGATAATTAGACTGTGACATTTTCTGTTGTTACTCCAACTTGGAATTGTGCTCCAACCGTAACGTCGACCATCCAAAGTGTTATGGCTCAGGAATGCGATGCAGATATTGAGCATCTTCTGATTGACGGGGCATCGACGGATAAAACTGTTGATACGGCCATTGCATGCAAGAGTCCATATTTAAAGGTATTTTCTGAGGCTGATAAAGGCATATACGACGCTTTCAACAAGGGCGTAGAACGAGCTTCAGGACAAGTAATTTCTATTCTTAACGCAGATGATTGGTATTTCCCTGATACATTTTCTACAGTTAATGATCTTTTTGGTGCACATCCTGAAATTGATTTTATTCACGGCAATATTGAGGTTCTGAAAGGAAATGTTTCCACTATATATTGTCCTCGACGGGGCCTTGCGTCCTTAGAAGGAGCACGGGTGTACCATCCGACTGTATTTGTCCGTTCGTGTGTTTTTCAGAAAGTGGGATTGTTCGATCTGACTTACCCGCTGTGTGCAGACTTGGACTGGTTCATCAGGTGCCAGAAGGCAGGCTATACTTTTTATTATTTGAATAAAACGATGACACACTTTGCACTTGGTGGTGCGAGTACAACCCGTAGAGGGGAGGTTATTCGCGAAGTTAGTCTGATCCTTAAAAAACATGGATTTCCATCATGGCAGCGTTGGAGTGTTTCTGCCATTGAGCATTTACGTATGGCAGCATCTTGGTTTCGTAGTAAGGTATGAGCCAATTTCATATTAGATTTATGGAGAGTTTCCCTGCATGAAAAGTGATTGTGTTGTTGGCGTTATTGGTCTTGGATATGTGGGGTTGCCGCTGATTCAGGCCTTTTGCGGGAAGGGCTTTCGAGCCATAGGTTTTGATATTGACAATAGGAAAGTTGAGGCTCTCAAGCAGGGGACGTCATATATTGCACATATCCCTGCAGATCAGATTGAGCGGTATTTTGTCGCTGAAAAATTGGCCGATGCCACCACGGATTTTTCCCGCATTTCAGATGTGGATGCTGTTCTCATTTGTGTGCCAACGCCGCTGAACAAGCACCGTGAGCCTGACGTGAGTTACATCATCAACACAGCTGAAATGATCGGTCCATATATTCGGCAGGGTCAGCTTATTGTTCTGGAATCGACCACCTATCCCGGGACGACTCGGGAAGTACTTTTGCCAATTCTGGAAGAAAAGTCAGGGCTGAAAGGTGGCGTCGACTTTCATGTGGCATATTCGCCTGAGCGCGAAGACCCCAATAATGGCCAATTCAGCACCACTACCATCCCAAAAGTGGTTGGTGGCTTGACTCCAAAGTGTCAGGAACTAGCTCGCTCGCTCTATGACTCGATTATTACCGCGACAGTTCCGGTTTCCAGTTGCGATGTAGCTGAAGCGACCAAGCTGATGGAAAACATCTTTCGTTGCGTCAATATCGCTCTGGTCAATGAGCTGAAAATCGTTTTTGCCGAGATGGGAATTGATGTGTATGAAGTCATCAACGCGGCCAAGACCAAGCCATTCGGTTACATGCCATTTTATCCGGGGCCTGGTCTTGGTGGTCACTGTATTCCTATTGACCCATTCTACCTGACCTGGAAAGCCCGTGAATTCAGTCAGCACACACGCTTTATTGAGCTTGCAGGTGAAATCAACACCGCGATGCCCCAATATGTCATTGAGCGCTTGATGGAAGCCATGAATGAGCATGGCATGTGCCTCAAAGACCATCGTGTCCTGATAGTGGGGCTTGCCTACAAGAGCAATGTTGATGACGTTCGCGAGAGCCCCTCATTTGTGATCTGGGAGCAGCTCGCGGCGCGCGGTGCCAAGGTTGACTATTACGATCCCCATTGTCCGATTGTTCCCCGTACCCGCGAGCATCCATCGGTCGCAGATGTTGAAAGTCGCACCCTGGAGCAGATCAGCGAAGCTCCGTATGATGCCATGATCGTGGTGACCAACCATCGGATCGTGGATCATGATGCCCTTGCCCAATTTGCCAGGGTGGTGATCGATACCCGCAATGCGATATCACCAGCCGACCATGTGTACAAAGCCTGATTTTACCCAAAGTCCCAGCAGAAATTTGCCAGCCATATGAATGTCCCCTTACTTGATCTCAAAGCCCAGTACCAGGCAATAAAAGCCGAAATAGATGCCGCAGTAGTCAAGGTGCTTGAATCTCAATACTTCATCCTCGGTCCGGAAGTGGACCGGTGTGAAGGGAGTATCGCTGATTATTGTCAGGCTGGTCATGCCGTGGGAGTCGGTTCCGGCAGTGACGCCTTGTTGATCGCCCTCATGGCGGAAAACATCGGTCCGGGTGATGAAGTCATTTGTCCATCGTATACCTTCTTTGCCACGGGTGGTTCTATTTATCGGACCGGTGCCAAACCAGTCTGGGTGGACATTGATCCTGTCACCTTCAATATGGATCCCCAGGCTTTCGAAGCGGCCATCACTCCAAAGACCAGAGCCGTCATACCCGTTCATCTTTATGGTCAGGCCGCGGATATGGACGCCATATTGCCGATCGCCCGGAAGCATGATCTGATAGTCATCGAGGATGCAGCTCAAGCCATTGGGGCGGAACTGGATGGCCAGCGAGCCGGATCATTTGGCGATTATGGCTGCTTTTCGTTCTTCCCCACCAAAAATCTTGGTGGCGGAGGCGAGGGCGGTATAGTCACGACCCAGGATGCCGGCAAAGATCACGCGCTACGCCTGCTCCGTAACCACGGCATGGAACCCCGCTACTATCACAAACTGGTAGGGGGCAATTTCAGGCTTGATGCCATTCAGGCTGCCATCATCAATGTAAAGCTCAGGCACTTGGATTCCTGGACCGCTGGCCGTCAGGCAAACGCCGAATTTTACAATCAGGCATTCGCAAATGCCGGATTGTTGGATGATCGCCTCGTGCAACTACCGTCAGCCTTGCCGGACCGGCGACATGTCTGGAATCAATACATTGTCCGTGTCCAGAAGCGCGATGAGTTGCGTACCTATATGGCAGAGCACGGGGTAGGTTCAGAAGTCTACTACCCGGTTCCTTTGCACCTTCAGGAGTGCTTCGCTCCACTTGGTGGGAAGGCAGGCGATTTACCGGTCACCGAAAAGGCCTGTGAAGAAGTTTTGGCGCTTCCCATCTTCCCGGAACTCACGGAAGAGCAGTTGTCTACCGTCGTTACGACCATTGCTTCGTTTTATGGTAAGTAGCTTGGGTATAGTATATCAAAAGCACACATCTAATGGCTGATGATGCTGCGCATTACTTTAATTGAGCTTTGGAGGCAGTATTGAAGCTATCTCAATGTCCGCTTTGTCGCGAACAGATCCCTGCCCGGATTTTTGGAGAATTGGACCACCGAAAGTGGGGATTATGTGCTGCTTGCGGGCATGCATATGCTTCCAACTATGATGCTGAACAGTTAACCCAACTCTATGTTGACAACTATTATGCTTCTGCTGATGATCCAAGGATCAAAGAATGGATTGATCTCAATATGCGGTCTTGGCAATCCTTGGCTGCACAATTGTTATCATTTGCCGGTGAGGTAAAAACCCTTGCTGACATTGGGGCAGGAACAGGTGGTTTTCTACAAGCAGTGCGGGAAGTCATGCCAACCACAGAACTGTATGCCGTGGAGTCTTCAGAGCATGCATGCAACAGCATGCGAAAGCGTCTGCCTGGCGTCAAGTTTCCGTTCCCTTGTGCTGAGGATCTTGCCACCACGGACCACAAGTTTGACTGCATCACTATTCTTCAGTGCCTGGAGCATGTCTGTGAACCTACGACAATTCTCGAAAAAGCATACAGTAGTTTGAACGAAGGAGGCCTGATTCTCATTGCCGTACCCAATCGTTATTCCTATGAGGTATTTCTGAAGGGAAAAGCGAAAAGTCTCTGCTACTCCAATGCGACGCATCTTCATTTTTTCACCAAAGCCACCATGCAGCAATGCCTGAAACGTGCTGGTTTTGGACAGATCCAGCGTTTAGCCCAGTTTGGGAATGGCGAATATACAGGTTGGCGCGCAGTGGCTCAGTATGCATTACGCAAGGTCGGACTATCCACAGAATTGCGATATATCGCCAGAAAGGTTTAGACAGTTAAGCCAGATCTTTGCTTCCGTTTTGATTGATTGTTACAGCCCCTCTTTTTCAGGGGCTGTTTTCGTTTGAGTGGATTGCAAATGAGGTGTAGGACTGGCATGGTAGAGGCTTCACCCTCCTGAATTGACGAGTCAGATTACTTGGCTCACGGCCTACTATTTTGAAGACAAGGAGTTTACCCATGGCGGCACGCGAGCACGCAGATTTGAATGATACAATGAATGTGGATGAAGCCGCGATTCAGCCGTTTCCTGCGTCACGAAAGGTCTATGTGGCAGGGTCCCGCCCTGACATTCGTGTTCCGATGCGGGAAATCTCTCAGACTGATACCCAGCCCCATTTCAATGCCGGCAAGCCCATCCCGAATCCATCAATCTGCGTCTATGATACCTCTGGGCCGTACACCGATCCCGAGATCACTGTGAATATTCGTCACGGTATTCCCAAGGTGCGCGAAGCATGGATCAAGGAACGCCAGGATACCGAACGGTTGTCCGCTTTCTCCAGTGAGTACGGACAGATGCGCTTGGCTGATAGTAAATTGGATGGCATTCGTTACCCTGCGCCACCACTCCCTCTGCGCGCAAAGTCCGGGAAGAATGTGTCTCAGATGCATTATGCCAGACAGGGCATGGTGACGCCGGAGATGGAGTACATCGCCATCCGTGAGAACCAGAAACTCCAATTGGCCAAAATGAATGGCCTCTCGGTGCAGCATACAGGACAACCTTTTGGTGCCAGAGTGCCGACTGAGATTACCCCCGAATTTGTCCGGGAAGAAGTAGCTGCTGGTCGCGCCATCATTCCAGCGAATATCAACCACCCGGAACTGGAACCGATGATCATCGGTCGGAATTTCCTGGTCAAGATCAACGCTAACATCGGCAACAGTGCCGTCACTTCCTCCATAAACGAAGAAGTGGAGAAAATGACCTGGGCCATCCGTTGGGGTGGTGATACTGTCATGGATCTGTCGACGGGCAAGAACATTCACGAGACCCGCGAATGGATCATCCGCAATTCACCAGTTCCCATCGGCACCGTGCCGATCTATCAAGCTCTGGAAAAGTGTGATGGCGAAGTCGGTGACCTGACCTGGGAGCTCTTCCGCGACACTCTGATTGAACAGGCAGAGCAAGGAGTCGACTACTTCACGATCCATGCCGGTGTGCTGCTGCGTTATGTGCCGCTGACTGCCAAACGCATCACCGGGATTGTATCACGTGGTGGCTCAATCCTGGCGCAATGGTGCATGATGCATCATAAGGAAAACTTCCTGTATACGCATTTTGAAGAAATCTGCGAGATCATGAAGGCCTACGATGTTTCCTTCTCACTCGGCGATGGCCTGCGTCCGGGCTCCATTGCAGATGCCAATGACGAAGCGCAGTTTGCCGAGCTCAGTACCTTGGGCGAATTAACCAAGATTGCCTGGAAGCACGATGTCCAGACCATGATCGAAGGTCCGGGCCATGTGCCGATGCATATGATCAAGGAAAACATGGACCGCGAGTTGGATGAATGCCATGAAGCGCCTTTCTACACCTTGGGCCCGTTGACCACCGATGTCGCCCCTGGCTACGATCATTTTACCTCCGGGATCGGGGCTGCCATGATCGGATGGTTCGGCTGTGCGATGCTGTGCTACGTCACCCCCAAAGAACACCTGGGATTGCCGGATAAGGATGATGTCAAGGAAGGTATCATCACCTATAAGATCGCGGCTCATGCTGCCGACCTTGCCAAAGGGCATCCAGGTGCCCAGATTCGTGACAACGCTTTATCAAAAGCGCGATATGAGTTCCGATGGGAAGATCAGTTCAACCTGTCTCTGGACCCGGATCGTGCTCGTGCCTTCCACGATGAAACGCTGCCGAAAGAAGCGCAGAAGCTTGCTCATTTCTGCAGCATGTGCGGGCCGAAATTCTGCTCCATGCGGATCACGCAGGATGTACGTGATTTTGCCAAGAAGCACAATATCGAAAATCTCGAAGATGCCATCAGAGCTGGTTTAGCAGAAAAAGGCGAGGAATTCACTAAGTCCCAAAGCTAACCAGATCATTTCCCTTTTCCCGAAAAGCCCGATTGCCATTTATGGTCCTTCGGGCTTTTTTGTATGCTCTCAGGTTTATTCGTCGATATCAGATTCATCTACCAGCTTCAGCGCTTTGCGCAGGGTCTGGATATGGCTGGGAACTACAGGTGTCTTTGAATCATAGTCCCAGTAAAGCGTGTGACTGAAAAGACCGAGGTTCTGTCGGGTTTTGACTGGAATATCCCGTATCCCTGGCCCAAATACCGGAGCCAGTGGACCGCTGACAAAGTCCCCATCAATCAGGAAGTGGCTGGGGAAGTATAGATTCGTCCAGCGAGTAGGGCCGAAAAGTGCGGCATAGTGCAACATACGCTTTTGATGGTCGGCAGGATAAGAAATCAACTCCCTTTCCTGCACTGGAGGACAGGTTGGTAATTCTCGCTCATCCTGCTTTTTTATTAAATCGGCATGATTCTGCGCCAGTAACACATCTGCATGGGTCAATGGTGATCCCATGGTCAAAAAATCTGTTACCAGCCATGGGTGTTCCTGCTCTCGCAGTCCTTCCTGCAGGTGGCGTTGAGCTTGCTGAAAGTCTTCAGGATTCAACTTGTCAGGTAAATCATGCTTGAGCATATCTTCAAGCTCATCCAGTCCCGCATACGGTTTCCTTGGCTCTTCTTCCTGATTCAATCTGGCCCAGGCGTGGGTCAGGATATCATAGCCAATGACTGTTCCAAGACTGTGTCCCACTACAATGATGCGGTCATAGCGTCCGCTTTGGTGAAGTTGAAGGAGAAGGTCCACGCCTTTTTCACGGATCTCCTGTCGTTGATTAATATTTGTCGGGGATGGATGCAGGTAGCGTGCAGCATCACCAATAATCAGCTTGACGGCTGGAGCCACCGCAACGGTCAGGATGCTCAAGACGGCACTGAGCCAGCGGGGAATCCAGACAAATTGAGCGGGTAAGGTCAGTTGCATGGTAAAAAAGAGCACCAGAACCAGTATGGTCACCAATATTATCCATAGCGCCTGTAGTTTTTGCGGCAGTGAAAATGGATTTCGCGCAATCAGGGTTCGGTACCAGGCCCACACATGCCCAACCGTGGTTCCTTCCATCAGGTGTGCCCAGTAGTATTCGAAGAAATCGGTACGAATATCCTCTTTGTTTTTAGTCGTAGTCAACCGGCGGAGTTCCAGACTACCGCACAGATCATCCGGTTTGCTGTAGACATCTGGATGTGCATAGCGATGCTGTACCTCGTGGTCCAGGGTCCAGGCTGTTTTCACAAAGCCCCGAAGCGTATCCATTGGTCGTTGTTCACCCACACCATGTATCAATAGAACTGCCTGCTTGGGATTAGCCATGTCAATATCCTTTTGACGTTCCAGATTAGGTCGGAATCACCTTATGCATCAAAATTGACTTGATTCAGAAGAATGCAATGGATCATCAGGATCAATTGCAGTACAGAAGCATTGACTTATACAGGAAGGTGGTTGCTGGCAGTAGGTTTTAATATCAATCACGTTGGGTACTCGCTTTAACGGACAGGAGATCTCGGAAGGGCGTAAGGGGACATGAGCTGGGCTGTCTTAATATTAACATTTTCTTCATATCTACTCTCTGTCATCATTCGCGCTTTCTGCGATTGTATGCAAGCTCAAAGAATACCGAAGAATCTGATGAGCATTGAGATTGTAAATTGTTTTTTGCGTAAGGCGCATCTTATATGAGTTCAGATAGACCAGCAGGGTGGGAAAACCGTTTTGACCCCCCCAAAATGACCTTGATGATCGATAAGTTGATGAACTACTTCATCATCGTCGGGGGAATTGCAGTGATTGTAGCCGTGATGGGCATTTTTGTGTTTATTCTGGCCGAAATTTTACCGTTATTCAAAGGTGCTGAGGTTAAGCATGCCTTTGATTACACAGTTCCGCAGGCAGACTATGTGGCTCTGGGGGTAGATGAGTGGACAGAGTTGCCGATGCTTATTGAAAAAAATGGGCAACCGGTTTTCCTGGATCTTGCGGAGGGCCACGCCCCCCTACGTCCGGGGGTTGATTTTTTATCTGATCACACTGTGACCGCGGTCTTCTACAACGACGGCACAGAACAGATTGTCTACGGTACTGATAGCGGGGCTTGTCAGATTACCGATGTCATTTATGAACCGACATTTGATGACACCGGTAAACGCAAGATTACCGTCACGCTCAAAGAAGGCCCGAGTTATGAGCTGGACGATGAGGGAGGCCGTATTCTGCAGTTGGCCTATGGCGGCAGCAGTGAGCGAAAGATGGTTGTCGGACTGGTTGAGAATGATGGTGAACTGCATCTGAAAATGATCACCCTCAAGCTTAAAAAGACCCTGTTTGGCAAAGCCAAAATATCAGTGGATCAGCAAGTAGACCTGACTGATCAGGTCAAGGGTAAGGTGCAGAAGGTTCTGGTCAGCAGTAATGGGGAAATGGTGCTGGTTATTTCTGAGCAGGGCAGCGTGCATTATTTCCAAGTGGATGATGAAGTGGAACTGGTGCAGACGTTCTCGCCGTTTGCCGGTAAAACCACAACTGCCATTTCAAGTGCCGATTTTGTGTTTGGTGATGTGTCGGTGAACCTGATTCACGAAGATGGCGAACATGTGATCTACAGTCTCTATATCCCAGAAGGAAAACAGCAGCGGTTATTTGGCAAAACAAAAAGTTTCAGGGATTTTGCAGGCGGTGCCACGATGTATGTCAAAAGTCTGCGTAATAAGGCTTTCCTTATCGGCAACGGCAATCATGTCCAGCTCTGTTACAGCACGACGGAGTCGATTCGCTGGCAGGACAAATTGGACTTTGAGCCAAGGCTGGCGGGTATGGCAAGCAAATACAACTCCATCCTGTTTCTGGATGATCAGAATAAGCTGCAGGTCTTTACGTTGCACGATCCGCACCCTGAAGCAGGTTTTACGGCTTTCTTCCGGGATGTCTGGTATGAGGGCTATACTCATCCTGATACAGTCTGGCAATCCACTGGTGCTACGGATGAATTTGAAGCAAAGTTATCGATGATTCCTTTGATCATTGGCACGCTGAAAGGAACTTTTTATGCGCTGTTGTTTGCGGTGCCAATCGCGATTTTCTCAGCGATCTATTCGTCGCAGTTCATGAAGCCATGGCTGAAATCCATTGTGAAGCCAATCATGGAGATTATGGCTTCGCTGCCATCCGTTGTGCTCGGTTTTCTGGCAGCACTGTGGTTTGCCCCACTGTTTGAGGCGCGTGTTCCTTCTATTATTCTTTTCTTTGTTTTAGCTCCGGGGTTGGCGATGATTGTAGGGGCCATTTTAGGGCGACTGCCGGTGCGCTACAAGACCTGGTGTCCTCCCGGTTATGAGTTTTTCTGGTTCATTCCGCTGCTGGCGCTGATCTGTTATCTAGCATGGGCGGGAGGACCGATTCTGGAGCAAACAGTATTTACGGTCAAAGATCCAACCAGCGGCCAGATGATAGGCGATTTCCGTCTCTGGTGGCCAGAATTTACAGGCACACCGTTCAACCAGCGGAATGCGATGGTCGTAGGCTTCTTCATGGGGTTTGCGGTTATTCCGATTATTTTCACTGTTTCGGAGGATGCACTCAGCAATGTTCCCAGAACGCTGACCTCAGGTTCTCTGGCACTTGGTGCGAGCCGCTGGCAGACGGCAGTCCGGGTGGTCCTGCCAACTGCTTCTGCGGGGATTTTTTCTGCATGCATGATTGGCCTTGGGCGCGCAGTCGGAGAAACGATGATTGTGCTGATGGCAACGGGCAATACGCCAGTCAAAGAGCTGAATATTTTTTCAGGCATGAGGACGCTCTCTGCCAACATTGCAGTGGAACTACCAGAAGCTCCGCACGGTGGAACACTCTACCGCACTCTTTTCCTAGGTGCCTTTATGCTTTTTGTGATGACCTTTTTTGTCAACACGGTCGCAGAAATGCTGCGGCAACATCTGCGCAACAAATATAAGACTGTCTAATTCAGCAGGAATAACGGATTTCAGATATGGCCGAAGACCTTACAAGCATACGATCAAAAGGCGAAGCATACGTCTGGCTCACCAGTATGGGGCTGACGTTGGGGCTGTGCATGATCATTGGATTACTCGGACTCATTGCCTATGAAGGGCTCAATGTATTCTGGCCAAAGCGCATTGTAGAAATTACCCTCAAAGAAGGCAGTGGGGGCGCCATTCAGGGAAAGCTGACTATCTCCGGGCAAGTCACTACGGAACGGGAGAAGCTTTCACGTGACCGTGATCCCAAAACAGGAGAATTGCTACCGGCGGTGCATGAGCGCCAGCTTTTTGTCGGCAGCAAGGAGGTCTACGGCTTTGCTTTTCGGTTTATTGATGATGCCGATATCCTTTCGACAGATGTGCCAGAAGGTATCATGCGATTTGAGCGTACGGAACTGGGAGACATGATCGGTTACCCGATTGCGCTGGTGGTATCTGCCGATGAACGGATTACAGCTGATGATCCGACCTTTAAGAGCAGACTGTCTGTAGCCGTGAGTGAAGCGGTAAAGCGCCGCAAGACGATTAAGCAGCTTGAAAAAGTGGAGATCGGCAAGATCAACCACAAAGTGGATGTTCTGAAGGTCGAAATCAGAACATTGGAGCGTGCCGAAGCTGCAGGGGGAACTGCTGATGATGCGCTGAAAGCCCAGTATCAAGCCAAAATTGACGAGTTGAACAAAGAGTATGATGTATTTAAAGAAGAAGTGGATGCTCTGCGGGAAGAACAGGCCAAGCTACAGTTTGAATATAAACTGACGACTGGTCAGGAAAAGGTCATGCCTGTCGGCAAGATCATCAGCTATTATTATCCAAACCAGCTTGGTTTTACGGGCAGGCTCAGTCATTTCATCAGCCGTATCTGGCACTTTGTCAGCGAAGATCCACGTGAAGCAAATACTGAAGGCGGCATTTTTCCGGCTATTTTCGGGACCCTGGTGATGACAGTTATCATGAGTCTGATGGTTACCCCTTTTGGGGTGATTGCGGCGATATATCTTCGTGAATACGCCAAACAGGGCCCTCTGGTCCGCATGGTTCGGATTGCGATCAATAATCTGGCAGGTGTACCTTCGATTGTATTTGGTGTATTTGGTCTTGGATTCTTTGTTTATCTTGTCGGTGGTTCCATAGATGAATGGTTTTTCTCAGATAAGCTTCCTGCTTCTACCTTTGGTACTGGAGGCATCATGTGGGCTGCCTTCACTCTTGCTCTTCTCACCGTTCCTGTCGTCATTGTCGCATCTGAAGAGGCGTTGGCGTCAGTCCCCCGCGGAGTCAGGGAGGGGTCGCTGGCCTGCGGTGCCAGTCGCTGGCAAACGATCCAGCGGGTCGTGCTGCCAGCATCTGCGCCAGGCATCATGACAGGTGTCATTCTGGCGATGGCTCGTGGAGCAGGAGAAGTTGCACCGTTGATGCTGGTAGGGGTTATCAAACATGCACCTGCTCTACCTGTTAACGGAACTCCGCCCTTTATTCATCTTGATCAGAAGTTCATGCATCTTGGTTTTCACATCTATGATCTTGGTTTCCAGTCTCCAGACTCGGAAGCAGCCAAACCCATGGTGTTTGCCACAACGTTGTTGTTGATTGCACTGGTGGTGGTGCTTAATCTGGCCGCCATTATTGTTCGCGAACGACTTCGCCGAAAATATGCCACTGGTGCATTCTGAGGATACAGTAGCCATGGATTTACAAGCAGACGATATTTTGAAAAGCGAACCGACCGACGCCCCTACTGTGGGAGTATCATCACGAATGAAGAAAAGTAACACCAACCAGATAAATAATCCGATCATCCAGATTCAGGATTTTGATTTCAGCTATGGCGAAAAGCAGGTGCTTTTCCAGAACAATCTGGACATACCTGAAAAGGAAATCACCGCTTTTATCGGTCCGTCCGGCTGCGGCAAGTCAACTCTGCTGCGCAGTATCAACCGGATGAACGATTTAATTGATGGAGCCAACCATAGCGGAGATATTATCCTGCATGGTCGAAGTGTCTTTGACCCACGGATTGACGTGATTGCCCTGCGTCGACGCGTGGGAATGGTTTTCCAGAAATCGAATCCTTTCCCCAAATCCATTTATGAAAATGTGGTCTATGGCCTGCGGGTTGCCGGACGTAACAAGAGACGGGAGCTGGATGAGATCGTTGAGCGCTCACTCAAAGCATCCGCGCTCTGGGATGAGGTAAAAGATCGTCTGCATGACTCGGCACTAGGGATGTCCGGTGGACAGATGCAGCGACTCTGTATTGCCCGGGCGATTGCCAATGAACCGCAGGTTCTGCTGATGGATGAACCTTGTTCCGCTCTGGACCCAATTGCCACCAGCCGCATTGAGGAACTGATTCTGGAACTCAAGCAGAATTTTACCATTGTGATTGTGACCCATAACATGCAACAGGCATCACGGGTATCTGATCGCACCGCATTCTTTTATCTTGGAAAGCTGATAGAGTACGATCGTACGGATAAAATATTCAGTAATCCGAGTCAGGAGCAAACCGAAGACTATATCAGCGGAAGGTTTGGCTAAGATGAATCATCCGACCCATTTACTCACCCATCTTCAGCGGGAGATTGCCAAGCTGAAGAAAGGCATGATCGAACTGAGCGCCGAAGTTGAGCACGATATCGAAGGCGCTTGCGAGGCTCTGTTAAATCTTGATGTGTCCAAAGCTAATGAAGTCATTAAGAATGACTCTGTGATTGATGAGCTTGAGGTGGAGCTGGAAGAAGATTGCCTGAAGATCATGGCACTTTATCAGCCTGTCGCTGCAGACCTGCGCATGGTGGTTTCCATCCTCAAAATGAACAATGATCTGGAACGGATGGGTGACCTGGCGGCGAATGTGGCAGAGTATGCCATCGAAATCAGCCGACTGGGTGCAATCGGTATTCCCTCAGAATTTCGGACCATGTTTACTAAAGCGTTGAATATGATTCGTAAAGCTCTGGATGCCGTAGTCAACATCGATGCTGCCATTGCCAGAGAGGTATGGTTGGATGATCAGGCTGTAGACCGGCTAAATGTCACCATTCTGACCAACCTGCGCGAGCGCGTCAAAGTAGAGCCCGAGCATGTGGGGCAACTGCTATACCTGATCAGCGCATCGCGAAGCATTGAACGGCTGGCTGACTACGCCACCAATATTGCCGAAGATGTCTATTATCTGTCTCAAGGCAAGATCATCCGCCATCACATGGATGAAGAGTTTGATGGCATCGACAACCCGCAGACTACATAGGCGGCAGGATGCCAGAAGATAGTCACTATTCATGGAGAAAAAGATGGCCAAAACTCAAATTCTGATCATCGAAGATGAAGCACCGATACGCGAACTCCTGAGGTATAATCTCGAAAAGGAGGGGTATGAGGTTACTGAAGCTGCAGATGGTGAAAGCGGCCTCAATATTGCGCAGGAACTGCCCCCTGATCTGGTGGTACTGGATCTGATGCTTCCCGGTATGGACGGCTACCAGGTCTGCTACCGCATCAAGAGCGGTGAGAAGCTGAAACATACACCAGTGATCATGCTGACGGCCAAGTCAGAAGAGGCAGATGAGGTCATTGGACTGGGAGTAGGTGCTGACGATTATGTCACCAAACCATTCAGCCCGCGTATTCTGCTGGCCAGAATCAAGGCTGTCTTGCGTAGGCGTCAGGAAGAGCCAGAATCCGATTCGGATGAACTGCCGGTACTCGAAATTGACGATATCACGATTAATCCCAATCGCCACGAGGTGCATGTAGGTGAGCGGGAAATCGGCCTTACCCCGATTGAATTCAAGATCATTCATTTCCTTGCCAGCCATCCGGGCCGGGTCTACTCCCGACAGAGAATTATCGACGAAGCCCAAGGTGAAGATGTCATTATTACGGAGCGTACGGTGGATGTACACATTGTCTCCCTGCGACGTAAACTGGCGGGTCGTGCTGAGGTTATTGAAACGGTCCGGGGCGTCGGCTACAAATATAAAGATTGATTCATGCGCACCCATTCGCTGCTGTGGTGGACATTCAATCGATTGCTGCTGGTGGTACTGCTCACAACGCTGTTGGTAATCATCTATCTGAACAGTGTGATGCGAGAAGTTGCACGCAACCACCATGCTGACATGCTGGCCATGCAGGTGACAGCAGCTCAGAATGTGTTATTGCAGCATCTTGCATCAGACGAGACGACACCCCATGATCTCAATGGTCTTTGCCAGGAGATCGCCAGAACCAGCGGCACAAGGGTCAGTCTGATAGACAATCGGGGAGATGTGCTGGGTGATTCTCATCTTGGCCCACACAGTTCCGCCTCTTCCCTGCAATTGCCGGATGTTGCCGAGGCGCAGAAACATGGCAAGGGTTTTTCTCAGGAAACGAGCGGAGGCAACGGCAGGCATGTCCAGCACCAGGCGATTGCATTGGTGTTGCCGAATGGTGATGTCTATATTTTGAGGCTGTCTTCAGAGGTGATTTATTCGGGTCTGTCCTTGCAGATAATTCTGACGAAAGCCATTCTGCCTTCCCTGCTGTTGCTGGCAATGCTCTATGTCGCAGCCCGGGTGATTTCGCGCCGGGTGAGGCAACAAGCTGAGGAACTTGGTGAACGAATGGTGCTCTTCAGTGATGAGGAAGTGGCAGTCCGTTGTTATCAACCGGATGCGAATGAGCTGGCACCGATAGCAAATTCCTTTAACCAGATGGCAAATCGGCTGGAGTGGCAAATCCGCGATCTGCAGCTTGAGAAACGGCAGTGGCTGGCGCTCTTTACCGGTATGCGGGAGGGATTGATCGCGGTAGACAGCGAATTTAACATGATTACAATCAATCAAGCAGCCCGGATGCTGCTGGGGCTTTCAGATGAAGATGCGCTTGAAGGACGTCCGCTTTTCATCGCGATCCGAAACGCCAACTTGAATCATTTCATTCACGAGGTCTTCCGCTCAAAATCCGGCCATCTTGAGAAGGAACTGGAAATCCGGTCTGCTAATAATGAGGTCATGACTTATCGACTTTCGGGGGTGTGCTTTGAGTATGAATCGGGCGCAGATCCCGGAGCAATTGTGGTGATGCATGACATCACGGCGGTGAAACGACTGGAAGAAATGCGTAAGGATTTCGTGGCCAACGTGTCGCACGAGCTGAAGACTCCAATTACTTCGATGAAGGGATTCCTGGAAACGCTGCAGACCTGCATCGAAGACGGAGATATTACACCAGCCAAGCGGTTCCTGGGCATCATCGGCGAACAGACAGACCGTCTGAATGCGATCATTGATGATCTGTTGACCCTTTCCCGGCTGGAACAGGCAAGTCACTGGGTTGCCCGAGATTTTGAGTGGAAAGATCTGCGGGATGCGGTGAACAGTTCGATTAGAACCTGTTCGGCCAAGATCAAGGCGCGAAAAATCACGCTGCTGACGGAATTGCCAGGACAGAAGGTTTACGGCAATCACCGCCTGTTGGAACAGGCAATCACAAACCTGATCGATAATGCGGTGAAATACAGCCCGGAAAACAGCCGGGTACAGGTGGCGATTGCAAATCAGGAGACAAGCGTGGAGGTACGGGTACGTGACCATGGACCGGGCATTCCTGAAGATCATCTGGACCGGGTATTTGAACGCTTCCACCGGGTCGATAAGTCCCGGGACCGGCAGACCGGCGGCACTGGTCTCGGATTGTCCATCGTGAAACATATCGCACGTGTTCACGGGGGCAGTGTGCATGTCCACAGCAAGGAGGGAGAAGGGGCCCTTTTTATCCTGCATCTGCCGAAGCGGAGTTCTATGCATGTACCTGGCAGCAATACCTGATGCAGACCGAGCCAGACTTTACGAAGGTTTGCTCAGGAGCAGCTCTTCATGATTCCGAATCGAGGGATATGCCTCCATACAATTGGGGTGGCAATAGCAACAATCACCAGTAAGTTAGGGCTGATCATTTCAGGGGATCTGTGTACGGCAGATCGACGCTGATGAATCTACACTTTATCGTTGTTTTGTCTTCAAAGTCTTTTGCTTCATGTACTGGTACTACAAAGTTTTATTTGGCTCTGTCGGGCTGGCGATTCTCCTCCTTCTTGGTTTTGTTGCCTATCGCAACGTACCCGGACTGGCGAATGCGTTTTCAGGAGGAAGCACAGATACAAGCGTGGAAGGTGTCATCGTACCGGAGAATCCAGCTGACTCCGATACGGAAAACCATGGCGCAGAACCAGTTCCTCCAGGCAGTCAGCATGGAACGACACCAGCTGGCTTGGACCAAGCTTCAGTCCAGGCAGTCCGACAATTGATGTCGGTACGTAAGCTGATCCAGGAAGGCGAGAGCAAGAAGGCGAGGGAAATCTGTTACGAAATTCTTGATGACCCTGCACTACAACCGTACAGCGAAGGATGGCTGCAAACGGTTGAAGAGCTGAGCGGCATTAACAGAACTATGCTTTTTACCGATGCGCCAGCAGATAATAAAGTGACCTATCTGGTATCGAGCGGAGACAGCGTCTGGAAAATCGCCAAGCAACATAACGTGACCATGACGATGGTGATGAAAAGTAATGGCATTGACCCG
>MDTD01084917.1_pt1 | contig 26487 bp, 32 predicted proteins | sample 811221 | NCBI WGS metagenome assembly MDTD01 (sample SAMN05326646, study PRJNA326480) | marine metagenome | isolation source: seawater | place: Pacific Ocean: South West | collected 2011 | reverse complement strand
TTTGCCCTCGAGTAATTGTCATGGACGCAGGAAAGATTTTGGCAGACGGTACAGCAGAATCTGTGATGCAAAACGAAGATGTTATTGCCGCATACTTAGGAACTTAAAATGAGCCAACTTATCATCTCTGACCTCAAAGTAGGATATAAAAAAAATGAAGTTATTCACGGACTCAACATTGAGGTTAACTCGGGCGAGCGCGTGGCACTCCTTGGAGCAAACGGAGCTGGAAAATCTACTGTCCTAAAGACAATTTCAGGGCTTTTGACCCCTACCGAGGGCTCTATCCGATTTAACGGGGACGACATTGGCGGCAGCTCACCAGCCGATATAGTAGATCGCGGGATTGTCCATGTTCCTGAAGGAAGGAGAGTTTTCCCGGCTCTTAACGTTGAAGATAACCTCAAAGTCGCTAACTACCGTAAGGGGCCCGAAAGCTTAGCTGAGGGATTAGAATCGGCGTACGCAGCATTTCCAATCCTTGAAGAGCGGAAAAAGCAACCAGCGGGACTTCTAAGCGGAGGCCAACAACAAATGCTGTCCCTAGCTAGAGCTATAATTGCGAAACCAAAATTCTTACTTATTGATGAAATGTCGCTTGGCCTAGCGCCCTTGTTGGTCAAGGAGTTCTATCAAACTCTTGATTCCCTCTTTAGTAGTGAAATATCTTTACTTCTTGTCGAACAAAATGCTGGTATGGCTTTAGCACATTGCTCTCGATTTTATGTCATCAGAAACGGCGATCTAGTCCTTCAAGGAGACTCGGAAGAATACCGAGATGACCCAACGAGACTTCAGCCTGCTTATCTAGGACAATAATACTTTTAGGTATAATTTGAGGAGCGCCAAAGAGCCTTTATTACCGTCTCTATCACCTGTATAGGTAATGCTCGGTAACATTTGAGAACTTCTCTTCTCCTAGAAGCGCAAGAGTTCTATCTACGTCTGCAGCCAACACCGAAAGCACTTTTTCGACTCCCTGCTCTCCCCCTGCTGCAAGGCCCCAATACCATGGCCTGCCTCCACACGCAGCGGTCGCGCCTATAGCACGGGCCTTTATAATATCTTCTCCTCTTCGGATCCCTCCGTCTAGAAAAATTTCCGCGCGATGCCCAACTGCATGAACAACTGATTCAAAAATGCTGGCTACACCCGGCACGAAACTCATCTGACGACCACCATGATTGGAGACAATTATGCCATCTGCACCCGCATCGACAGCGCTAATAGCGTCCTCTGGAGTCATCACGCCCTTTACGAGAAGAGGACCTGACCATCTTTTTCGTATTAATTCTAAATCATCCCATGTTCTAGTTTGATCGACTAATTCACGATCTGTATATTCACCAATCGAGCTTGCATCGTCACCAGCTGCGAAACCAGCTAAGTTAGCAAATGTTATGTCAGGCCCGTTTAGGAGGCCGAACAACCATTTAGGTTTACGCAGGGTATTCAATGCATTCTTGGGGCGGATACGAACTGGAAGAGACATGCCATTAGCTAAATCACGTTCGCGTTTACCAACAACTGGGACATCAACGGTGATAACTAGTGCTTCATAACCGGAATTTTCCGCTCTATCAATTAATGAGTTGACGACTTCTTCGTTTCCCCATAGATAGAGTTGAAACCAAAGTCGCCCATTTGACACTGAAGCGATTTCTTCAAGTGTGTACCCCGAGGCGGTACTCACGCAAAATATTGCTCCTGCTCGATCAGCAGCTTTTGCGACTGCCAGTTCTCCTTGCGGGTGAGCAATCGTGGCCATCCCAGATGGTGAAAGAATAAACGGTAGGTCAGCTTTTTTCCCGAAAATTTTTGCTGAAATGTCACGGTTTGAAACGTCAGTTAAAAACTTAGGGCGGAGTTTAATTTCATTCAGAGAACGACGATTGGCTGCGATTGCAAGCTCCCCGTCAGCACCTCCATCAATAAAATCCCAAACCATCTTCGGGAGTTTTCGCTTAGAGATTTCCCGAGCGTCACCAACAGTGTTGATTGCATCTACACCAGTTCGATTTTTAGCAAGCATTTTAGCTATCTGAGAAAATTTCATACTAGTTCCTGTCGTCCTCGCGAACAGACCACACTGTGCGCCCCTCTTTCAATTAGATGAATTGTTCCTTGTAGGAATTAGAAAAAGACTAGCAGCACTTTCGATCAGATCATAGGTGATTACCTCAGGTGAAAAGTTTTCATTTGACTCAGAATAAATAGCTGTATTACTTCTTTTCGAAAATGACTGGGTACTTACCGAAATACGGTCTAGTTGTAGAATCATCCATTTCCGGAGGGTTGTCTGGATCAGGACGACATCCGTTTAGGAACATCGTTTGTATGGCTACTGGGACTAGGCCAAACAAATGGTTCTCTTCAGTCGAGTTCGTATCGAATACAAGCCCTGCTGCTAGATCCTGCCCTATACATGCATGCATTCCTTGTCCGAAACTTAAACCCCATGGGGATACGCCATCTGGTAATTCCCGATCCGGGTTGAAGTGTTCGGCGTCTTGACCAAATAATTCTTTATCTCTGTTGACAGCTTCTAAGTCAATGACCACACGATCCCCCTCATTTATCTCTATCCCTGATTTAAGATTTATGTCTTCTAAAGCCCAACGGGCAGCAGTTGGAGATGATGGTTGTAGTCGGATGCTTTCATGAGTAGAACGCTGAAGAAATAACCGATCGTTGTAAGCACGAGAAATATCTTCTGGGTGATCTTCGATCCACTTAAATATATTGTGAATGACCCTATTAAAAGCTGTTGCAGATGTGTGGGCACCAGCGAGTAGATAGAAGGCTATTTCACGCCTTATTGATTCCCTATCCATTGGTATCTTGTCTTGGTTGCGGAGCAAAACCATCAAAACATCTTTCGGAAGGTCTTCTTCCAGAATTTTTCCTGCTTCAAAATCCCTCAGCATAGCTTTCCGTCGAGTAATCCCATCGTCGAGAAATTCTGCATCAAAGGCTTCCATAGCTTCTTGAATTTCCTGTCGTTTGGCGTCTTTGTCGCCAGTGAAGAAAGACAATGTAGCAGCCTCGATGAAATTCATCATGTATGCGTAGAGGCGAAATGTTTCTTCGGCGGTACCCTCTGGTCGGTCGACCCCGGCAGTTGCCGCCGCCAAATTCATCATCAGTTGATGGCCGAAATCAACCAATTCTGCTTTTCCTTCATCTAGATAGGGACGAACGGTCTCCTCAATGATGTCTGGAAATAGTTCTCTTTCGTATGTGAAAAAAGTGTCTCTCCGAAATAGACGATTTTCTAATCTCCTTCTCTGCCGGTGTTCATCGGCATGCAAATTGATAATCACATCTCCCATAACTACTTCACCATCATCGTAAAGAGCTTGTTTGAGTGCTTTATGTCGATAGCACTCACGAGCGTCTGCGGGTTTTGTTATTATGATATCTGCCATTTATTCCCCTTTAATATCTTTAGCTTCTTAAAACCTCTCTAAGTTGTCAACTTAGAAATAGAACTGGATAACTACTAAAGTGCTTTCTCTCTGAATTAGGATCTAATACAGGTGGATTGTGTTGGTCTTTCGTTCCTCCAGCTGAAAGCAAAGCATGTACCATTATTGCAACAGTTCCATACAAGGCCTCTTCATTAGGCCTTTGATGATCTATCTCTAGGCCTCCGTCGAGTTCGGCGCCGACACACGCATGTGAACCAGCACCAAAGCTCATACCCCAGCGTGCAATTCCATCGGGAACGCTTCGATTCGGATCATAAACATCAGCGGTATTGCCAAATATCGTTGGATCTCGATTAGCTCCAATTAAGTCTAAAACTACATGTGCTCCCTCCGGTAATAGGGTTCCATCTGATAGCTCAACATCTTCAAGTGGTGTCCGTAACGCAACAGGGCTTGCGGGATTTAGCCTAAGAGATTCGTGCATGCATCGTTGAACAAAGGGAAGGTCATTTCTAGCTCGTTTAAGGTCATCTGGGTGCTGTTCTCCCCATGAGAATAAATCATCTACGGTGTGAGTGAATGCGTTGGCAGTAGAATGCGCACCAGCTTGCAGATAGAAACATATCTCACGGAAGACAACATCTTCATCTAAATTTAGGGTTTCAGCGCTTCGTAAAAGCGTAGTAAATACATCCCGAGGTAACTCATCTTCAGATATTTTTCCACTTTCGAAATCTAAGAGTAGCTCTTCGCGTCGATTTTTTGAACCAAGGAAGAAATCTTCATGGAAAGATGCCATAGCTTTTTTAACTTCAGCCCGAACTTCATCCTTATCTCGAGTGGAATGCATAATGGTCGCTCCTTCGCTGAATTTCTTTACCATTGAGTACATGAGTTCTGTTTGATCTTCATTGCGTGGATCTTGGTCTATTCCTGCGATAGTCGCAGTGAGATTCATTGCACACCTGTATCCAATTTGTGCAAGGTCTCCGGCGCCTTTTTCGACAAAAGGCTTCATCGTAGCGTCAATCGTTTGACCAAGTATCTCATGCTCCCAATGACTGAAAATCTCTCGCCTAAATAAACGATTTTCTAGTCTCCTTCGTTCTCGATGCTCCAATCCATGTAGATCAAGTAGGGTTCCCTCCATAACGATTGCACCTTCTGTATAGCCAGCCTGCCGAAGGTGTTTTGACCTAAAGGCTTCCTTGACATGCAACCAATTAGAAAGCTCGATCATCATATTTCCCTCTGAGTATTTGCAACCACTAGAAGAAAGGATAGGTTCTGAAACATGACTAATCCAAATGAAATATTTGAAACGTTTTTAGATTCTATGGAATCGTGCGATATTGACAGAATTCTGAAAAGTTTTACCGAGCAGTCCAGCTGGCAGAATGTTCCTCATCCTCCTGCAGTTGGTATTACCGAGATACGATCCACATTCGAAATTATTGTTCAGCGGAGTTCTCAAATTAAATGGGATATCGTTTCCTCTTCATTCGAAGGCTCCAGAGGTTGGATTGAAAGAGTTGATCGGTTTTGGATTGATCAGACTGAGTACGCGGTGAGATGCAATGGAGTCTTTGACTTTGATCTGGAAACGTCTTCGATACTCTCTGTTCGTGATTATGTTGATTTGGGTGAATGGCGTTCTCGACTAAGTAAAGCAAAGTTGTGAACGCTGCTCTTTCTATTCGTAGGCCTTCTGCCACGTAAGGATTTCTCCTGCCCAGTTTCCGACCTTCCAGCCGGGAATACTTCCATGTTCGGGCCACGGTCTGTTTAGATCGACGCGAACCCCTCGAGAAATTACTTCGCTCAGTCGGGTCTTGTCATTTAGGATTCTGATATCTTCAGTTACATCGCCGTCTACCACTATTACATCGGCGAGTTTTCCCTCTTCGAGTGTTCCGAGGGTATCTTCCATCCTCATCGTCCACGCTCCATTTTTTGTCGCAGTGGAAATTGCTTCCACCTCAGTCAGGTTAAGCACCTCGACAAAGAGTTCTAATTCTCGAGCGTGCCAGTGACCATATGGTGTTAGGGCGAAGCCGCTTTCTGATCCAGACACTAACCGAATCCCTGCGTCATAGGCCTTACGAATCATTTTTGCAGTTTGCTCAATCTCGCCACGGAATATATCTTCCATCCCTGGGCTGGCTCCAACCTTGGAGCCAAAATCAGCCAAATTGGCTAGAAATGTAAATGTTGGGCAAATAGCAACATCATTTTGGATTACAGCTTCCAGCCCTTCGTCATCCATGAATGAAGCGTGAAGAATGAGAGAAACTCCTTCTTCAGCACATATTTTAACGCTCTCTGGGTTTCTGCAATGAGCCATGACTGGAACGCCTAGATCTTTTGCAGCGTTACATGCCGCTCGAACTTCTTCCCTACTCCAGACCATGAGCTCCCCTGGCCTTCCGGTAAGGGATCCAGTCGCATGCAGTTTTATCCAGTCAGCCCCGTATTTTATATGGCGACGGGTCCACATGATAACTTCATCAACTGAGTTTACAATTTGCGCATATCCAACGGTTCCTTCATCGGGTATTAAATGTCCAGCGGTTCCTCCAACCGCAGTGAGTAGCGCTTGGACACCTGTCTTCATTCTTGGCCCCTCTATAACTCCTGCTTCAATGGCATTTCGGATGGACGGGCCTATGCCATGAGCCGTATCAGGGTCAACAAAACTGGTGACTCCAGAACGAAGAATTTTGAGAAGATTCTGCGTTGTAACGAGGGCAGACATTACAGGGTCACGATGGAAAAAGAGCTCATCGTTTGATTGGACATCATCGAAGGTGGAGTGGAGATGGGAATCAATTAGTCCAGGCATTATCGTTTTGCCAGTTGCATCTATGAGTTCAGCGTCATTCGCAACTTTAAAGTCATTTTGGTTACCAATACCTGATATTTTCCCGTCACGAATCCAGAGTGATGTGTTTGGCGCTGGCGGTGTCCCATTACCATCAACTAGCATTCCATTCGTAATAAGTATTTCAGCAGGCATGATATAAGGTTAGATCATAGAATAAGGTAAGACTACAAATGGAGGAACGAATGTTTCGGCATTGTGTAATGCTTAGATTTAAAAATGGCATAACGGAAGACGACAAAATACGTGCGTACGAAGGAATTCGAGCACTCCCTGATCATATTGAAGAGGTTCTGTCCTATTCTGTCGGATTTAATGCCGGTTCTCGTAGTGACAATTATGACTTAGTGGTAGTGGGCGATTTTGCCTCTGAAGCTGATTATGAAACGTATGCAGGGCACGCTAAGCATCAAGAAGTTATTGCTGATTTGATCGCTCCAATTATTGATAGCCGTACAGCTGTGCAATATGTTTTGGAGGATCAGTAGTGGGTTATCGGATTCGTTTGGATGTCGACGATTGCATGAGCTCAGGGAAGTGTGTTGCTGATTATCCTTCAGTTTTTGAATTCGACGAGGATGAGCTTGCCTCTCTGAAAGATGAGAGCACGCTTAGTGATGAGGATTGTATTCGTGTTGCTAGAAACTGCCCGAGTCGAGCTATCTCTGTTTTCGATAGCGATGGAAATGAGATTCCTACGTGAGTTTGTAATTATGTACCCGAACCTTATTAGGAGGTCCAATGAGTAAATCAATAATCGTGACTGGCGCAGGAGCTGGCATCGGAGAATCGATTGCTAGACGCGCAGATGATGCAGGCTACAAAGTGGGCGTGTTAGATGTCAATAAAGAGGCAGCAGAAGCAGTTGCTAGTTCTCTAGCCAATGGGGTTGCGCTCCATGCATCTACAGCTGACCCAGATCAGGTTAAGCAGGCGCTAGATAAATTTGGGGAAGCCCCTAATGCCTTAGTTAACAACGCCGGAATTGTTCGATTCGGCCCACTAATCAATCTTTCTCTTCAAGATTGGAAATCCGTACTCGAAGTAAACCTGACCGGAGTATTTATCTGTTCGCAGGCAGTAGCTAATTTGATGAAAAACAACGGAGGTGGTGCGATAGTCAATATGACTTCTATCGCTGGGATACAACCAAATGTCAACGGAGGGTCGTACGGATCCGGCAAAGCAGGTCTTCACCTACTAACCAGACAAATGTCGGTTGAGTGGGGCGGCTTTGGAATTAGAATCAACTCTGTCGCTCCAGGTTTTATTGATGGTGGAATGTCCGCACCTATATTCGAGGATACTGAAATCCGAAATACTAGGGAGGAACGTGTTCCTTCAAGACGACTTGGCACCGTCGAAGATGTGGCACATGCTGTATTGTTTCTATGCTCAGATGAAGGTTCCTATATCAATGGAAATCAGATAGTGGTAGATGGCGGAGTTACTAGCTCATTGATGGCAAGTTTTCCTAGACCAAAATCTGTAGACTCAGTAGGAACAGAAGGTTAGTAGTTTCATTTGGCTTTACCTATTAAGCGAATACAACTCCTATTTCGTAGAGCTACAACTAACTTTTCTTGTGAATACCGATCAATGGTGCCGTAAATTTTGATCTATAAAGCAATGCGGCGAAAGCTACCATTGCGGCGACTATTCCATACATACCCCGAAACCCAATAACATCGGCGAGAGCTCCAAACCCGAATGCTGCAAAACTATTTGCGAGGTCACCAAACACAATAACTGTCGCAACAACTCGAGACCGCTCATCTGGAGATGCGCTATCTGCTGCAATCACAACCATTAGTGGAACATTAAACGATAACCCGACGGCCATGATGATCCCTCCAACATACAGAGATGGGTGGTTATTGAAAACAACAAGTACTAGCAGCCCTATTATCACGATGACATGAGAGCACGACCCTAAAGTTCTCCGATCGACTGTATCGATTAACCTTCCTCCATACAGCCGCGTGAGTACAGAAGTCAGTGCATAACTTAATAGAATCCATCGGACTGTTGCGACACCCATTGATTCTGCAAATGGAGTAATGAACGCGTTGAATGAAAGGAATGCGCCGAAGAGAAGGAATGAAACTACTCCTGCTCGGACCGCTATGGGATGAATCAGGCTTTTCACACCTTCGAACTGAGCCTTGACCCCTTGAGGTTTAGTTTCTGGAAGAAAGAGGCCAAGGAGTAAGCAAAAAAAAGCGAATAAGGCAGCTACAGCAAATGCAGTGCTAAACCCTTCCCTCTGGAGTGTGATTTCTCCTACTACCGGGCCGACGGCAAAACCAGCTACTACTGAAACATTAAATAGCGAAAATATTTCACCGCTTCTGTTTTTTGGTGGTAGTTCCGTCGCTGTTGTAGCTTGCCCAACGTACATCGCTGAACTGCCCAACCCAAGCACAAATCGAACAAGGAGCAACAACCATAGGCTAGATCTGGCGGCTGGGACATGGAGAAGTTGGGTGATGATGATAACTATTGCTCCAACAACTATTAGCTGCTTTCTTCCGTACTTGTCAGCAAGGAATCCGACTAGAGGCCGCATGGCTAGCATCCCGAGACCCATGACACCGAAAGCAAGTCCTATTTCAAATTCGCCTCCGTTTAATTCTTGTTTTACAAGTCGAGGTAAAACGGGGAATGAGATACCGGCAACGACAAAATACGATAATCCTGCTGATAGTAGAAGAACGACATCTCGCGTTAATAGTCCATCTCTATTAAGAAATTTACGCATTTACCTAGGTATTCGGCGATAACGCTTCTAATGCTTCCCAATGCGGGTTTCCGAATTCTCCGTGCACTGCTAGGGGCTGTATACAAACGTGAGTAGCGCCTGCGTCTTCGTGCTCATTTAAGCGTTCATTTATTTGATCCAGAGTTCCCCAAGCAACCAGCTCATTGATGAAACGATCAGAAGTTTCGTCTATTTCCTCCTCAGTGAACCCAAGTCGTTTCCAGTTGTTCCGATAATTCGGTAGATGTATGTATCGAGCTAGTTCTGTTCTCACTGTTTGGTAAGCGACTTCTTTGTCAGTTGTAAATGCAACTTTTTGCTCGACGCAAAGCATCTTGTCTGCGCCGAGAAGTTTTCTAGCTTGAGCCGTGTGCTCTGGAGTCGTCCAGTAGGGGTGGGCTCCGTCTGTTAATTCTGCAGCAAGTTCCAACATTTTTGGACCCAGCGCTGCGAGAACGCATGGGGGGTCTTCTGAAGGTGGTACCGATGTATATGGTGAATTTTTCATGGCACTGAGATAGTTGCGCATAGCGCCCAATGGCTTTGAGTAGTCCAACTGACGAAGACCTTCCACAAGAGGCGCATGCGATACACCTAGCCCTAGCAGAAACCGGTTATCGCACATCTCTGCCAATGTTGTAGATGCTTGTTTTGTAACGCCTGGGTGACGGTGGTGAATATTAACAATTCCTGTCGCAAAAACTAGGCGTTCAGTATTAGACAGAAGCATAGAAATATGGCTAAACGGGTCGCGCCCGGTGGTCTCTGGAAGCCACAAAGCCGAGTAGTTGAGGTTTTCTACTTTTTGCGCAAACGCTATTGCTTGCTCTGAATCCATCGCTTCTGTAAAGAACCATACTCCTCTTGTGCGCAATTTTTTTTGTATATTCATACAACTACTCTACAGGGTGTACTAGTTAGTCTTTAGAAGTACACGAGTTCTATCTGAGGATGGGTTTGGTCAAAGGATGACCTTTTGTTAGTGGAGTTGCACGCCGAGAAGCTCGAATATCTCCTCTTTTTTTTCCTCAAATGTTTCATCATCCATCTCACCATTTGCGTGTGAAGCGCTTAATTTTGCAAAACGCTCATACAATTCGGCCTCGCTAGGTCCCTCATCTTGTAGTTCGTTTTCTGAGTTTCTGCGTTCAGCACGTTCAGCACGTTTTGCTGCTTGTTTATCTTTTTTTGTCCGTTCGCGCTGGCGCTTATCCCAGCTTTCTCTTCCTTTACTAGCCATAGCTACACGACCCGAACGTCCAATGCTTCATCACCTTTACGGCCTTCACCTATTTCAAATTCAACTTCTTGACCTTCTTCAAGGTTCTTGAAACCAGACCCTGAGATATTCGAGTAGTGAACGAAGACGTCGTCTCCTTCTTCCTGAGCTATAAATCCATAGCCTTTCTGTGTGTTAAAGAACTTAACCGTTCCCCTTGCCATGATGAAACATCCTTACCTAAAAGCGACCGGATAGCCGCCCGATTAACTCTAGGGCATGGATAGCCCCAATCGTGTTTAATGAGTAAATTTTTGAAAATACTTGGATGATTAGTATGAGAGCGCTTTGCGGACGAGATCTGAATACTCTGGCCGGGAAATAACTAGTCCGCGAACCACCGGCATCTGCTTGTTGAACTCAAATTCGCTTCCATCTAGTTGAAACGCCACCAAACCTGCGTCCCTTGAAACTGCAACTGGGCCACATGCGTCCCATTCGTAGAGCCCGCTTCCATGTATATAAATATCAGCATCACCGCTAAGTACTAATGAGGTCTTCACTCCTGCTGAGCCGCAGCATGTCAATTCAGCCCCAATGGTTTCAGCGATAGATGAAGCTTGATAGGTGTTCCAACGGTTCGAAACGATGAGCGGCGCCTCGTTCTTCCTCGATGCAATAGGTCCTTTAAGTCCGGTAACGTGATACCGCCCCAATGAGGGACAAGCGACAGCTCCAGCCTTAATTCTTCCTGATTCAACCAAAGCGATATGAACTGCCCATTCGGCACTCTCTGGATAGGGGTAGTCTTGAGATCCATCTAGTGGGTCTATGATCCATACGCGATCGGCGTCGACTCGAGATTTATCATCAGCTCCCTCTTCCGAAAGGACGTGATCTTCTGGCCTATGCTTGCGTATTTGCTCAATCAGTAGCTTGTGAGAGAGCATGTCACCTTGATCACGTAAGTACCAAGGGTTTAATCGTTCAGTGGAGGCGGATGCTCGAAGTTTTAATAGTTCTTCACCAGCGCATTCTGCTAAATATCCAGCAAATTCATGGTCATTCATTTACTCAACTCAATAACTACCTAGGATAAAAATGGTGCTATGCGGTCTTTGGGCCTTCCAATGATTGCTTTCTTACCTTTCACAATGACTGGTCTCTGTAGGAGTTGTTTATGCTTAACTAGGATTTCGACAACATTTTCCAGATTGCCCACATAGTCATCTGGATTCAATTCTAGTTTTTTAAACTTCGAGTCTTTTCTCACAAGGTCTTCGACGGGATCCTCCAGTCCCGCAGCGATAGTTCGAAGAGTTGTTTCATCCGGTGGTTCTTTTATGTATAGGACAACATCATGTTCTATTCCCATTTCCTCGGCGACCGCCAAGGCATTTCGAGAAGAACCTCAATGAGGGTTATGATAGATAGTTACATTTGCCATTAGTGCTCCCTTAGTTTTAACTGGCAGTACCTACTGTACTACTTGTTCCTCTGGTCTCTACTCATACAATCATTGGTTACGTTGAGTCGCCAAGTCTCTATTTCTTCCCACAGTTTTTTAATCTGGCTTTGGAGATCTTTCATGCTTCCGTTATTGGATATAACGTAATCCGCTATTTCGGACCTTTCTCTATCAGTTGCTTGTGATCTGATTCGCTTTTCGATTTCTGCGTTTGTTAATCCTCTTTGTCTTAAACGTTTAGTTCTTAAGGCTATTTCTGACTCAACAACAACTACTTTCTGATACATAGGCAACCCTTGAGAGTAGGCAAGTTTTTTTTCTACCAAGACCGCCATGTCGAGGATGATGACCCCTGAGTCTTGTTTTACAATTCGTCTAGCCAAAGTCTGATTTATCGCAGGGTGGCTTATCGCCTCTAGGGTTTCAAGGTGCTCGATGTTGCTAAATACAATTTTACCAAGCCTCGCACGGTCTATATTGCCAGCCTTATCGAGAATTGATGCTCCGAATTCTTTAATGATTTTTGCTTTTGCGTCAGGGTCTTTATGAAGTACATCTCTTCCTATTTGATCTACGTCAACTATGTTCGCTCCATATTCTTTGATGAGGTTCGCTGTAGTGGTTTTCCCTACACCGATACCACCAGTCAAACCAATGACTAGTGGGCTCATTTGAGAGTAAAGCCAATGTGCAATTCGCGAAGAGCTCGAAGGCAAAAGTTAGGATGATGGCGAAAATCGTTTTTTCCCTCTATAAACCACATCTGATCTACTCTGTCGACAAGAGTTTTGAAGCTAAAGAGTAATTCTCGTCGGGCCAGTGGTGCTCCCATGCAGTAGTGGACTCCGAAGCCAAATGCTAGGTGCTGCCTTGAATTTGACCTCTCCAAATCTAGTTTCCTTGGTTGGTCAAAGATAGCGTCATCGAGGTTGGCCGATGCGTATCGAATGTTGATGGTAGAGCCTTCCGGTATCTTCACTCCATGTAACGTGACGTCGCATGCAGCCTCTCTAAATAGCCCCTGTACTGGCCCTTCAAGTCTTAAAACTTCTTCTACAAGAATTGGTAGATATTTATCTGGATTGGATTTAAGGAGTTCCCATTGGTCAGGCTGTTCTATCAAAAGCATGACTCCTGCCGCTATAGCGTTCGTACTGGTCTCTGAGCCCCCTACAAATGTGTCTGCCATCATCTCTGCATGTAGTTCTTCGTCAGTTAGGGTTCTACCCCATTCGGGAATTTCGGTATTAACTAGATCGCTTAAGAGCGTATCGTCTGGCTGCTGACGGAGCCGATCGAAAATGGGTTGGAAATAGTGTTGAGCCTCGATTTCCATCTCGGTTGACCAAATGGCTTCTTCGTCTGTCTGCATCATGCCTAGTCGTTGAACCCAGGCGTCTGTCCACGCTTTAATTTGCCAAATATCTTCTTCTGGAACACCCATTTGATGACCGATCACTATTAACGGAAGGGGTATGGCGAATTCTTTTACCCAGTCACATTCTCCTTTTGGTAGGAATTCCTCAAAGAGTCTCGTAGCAAGGTTTTCAACGAAAGGATCTAATTGCTTTATTTTTTGGGGACGAAAAGCGTGTGCGAATAAAGCTTTCATCTCTTTGTGTTCTGGGTCATCGCGTCCAGCTAGTGTAGGAGCTGGGACCCAGCCTTTTTCTTCATAGAGTTTGTGAATTACTTCAGATCTTGTATTCGTGCGAGCCCGAAATTTACGTTGATTTCTAAATGTTTCTGTGTCTATGAGAACGTCTTTAATATCGTCATACCTTGTGATGACGTAGATTCCAGAAATTGGGTCTTTCCAAACTGGCGCTTCTTCTCGAAGTACTTTGTATGCGCTATAAGGACATTCAGAAATCTCTGAATCAAAGAAATTTACTTCAGAGAGTGGCAGTTCCTGCTCAGTGTCCATTTATCCCTCTTCCTCCAAGATCGATTTTACTTTAGGCGAGTTCTCTAAAGTTCTATATGCCTGGGCTCCTGTTTGTGTCGCAAAACTAGCAGCCGCTGATTCCCAATCGTCATCTATTCTTATCCCAGAGCTATCAGCTGTAATATTTAGGCTTCTGAAAACTGACGATATGACAGCTGCATCAATCATTCCTTCTTTCCCTATCGCTTTAACAAGGGCTTCTCTGTTAGGGCCTAACGAGTTATCTAATCGATGAACAGAGTCAGTAAATCGTAATAATTCTTGCTCGGCTGGAATGCTGCCAGACGATGAAGCCGTTCCATGTATGGAGGACAGGTCAGTTTCAACTTCAGCTGCAGCGCTGCTTAAACTAAGCAGCATGCTATGGGCGCTCGTTCAATAGAAGCATTCGTTCAAAGCCGAAGTGCGCGCTGCTACTAGCTCGATCTGTGGCCGACTTAAACTTCTATGCGTCCATTCCATCTCATCAAATGACTCTCCGGAGTACATTGCGCGAACGAGAAGCATCCGACGTGCATTATCGGCTAGCGCTAAACTTAGTGCGACTGCCACATGTGGGAGTCCTTCCGTTGGAAGGGTTGGTAAAAATCCGACTCCGTCAACCAGTCCGTCTGGACGTTCTCTTCTGATATCGCCCCCTATCGGAACTGGTAGATTTTCTTTTTCTAGTCCAAGCGCATCATGAAGGTGGTCAATCGGAACAACTTGCGAGACAACTGACGCTAGCTCTGCGTATTTATCTTCGCCCATTCTTTCGACGATACATTCATATATTTCTAGACTTATAGACGATGGTTGGACAGTGACCCGTTCGACAACGCCCAGTTCAAAGAATGTGAGCACACCATCAGTTTCGTCAGAAAGTTCATTTATTGATGGTGGCCTATCCCATAGTGGTCTAGGTTCCGAAGTCCGAACTTTATTCGCTATTGCAATACGCTGAGAGCCTGTCCACCACGCTCCTGGTGCACCTAGGTTATCCCAGACTATTTTAAACGCATCCACGATTTCTTTGTTTACGAAGCTAGATAAAGCGGTAAACTCCATGAGCGCCCCTTAACCTAGACGAGGCTCTTTAGGGAGGCCCAAGACCATCTCCCCAAGTATATTTCGTTGAATTTGTGATGTTCCTGCATATATGGTTCCTGCCCGCGCATTGTAGAATGCCCCTATCCAAGATGAACTAGAGTTCTCTGCACCTGGATTATCTGCATGAAACGATGTCGTGGGGGGGCTACCTTCGAGCGCTAGTGCCTCGCTTCCCAAAATATCGAGTGAAAGCTCTGTTACTCGTTTGTGATATTCAGACCAATAGAGCTTAAATGCACTTTCCTGAGGACCTGGTTGTCTTCCTTTGAGAAATCCAGTTAATGTTCTCATACCTAACAAGCGCATCAATTCAACTTCGATATATATTTGGGCCAGCCTCTGTCGTATTGCTGGATCGGTAGATAGTTTCTTTTGCTTTGCTAGTTCGAGCAATTTATCAACTTCGTACCGGAACATTATCGGCATTGTTGCAGCGCTTTCTCCTCGCTCATATCCAAGAAGAGTCATGGCAACGGCCCAGCCTCCGTTAACTTCACCTACGACATTTTCTTTCGCTGTTCTTGCATTCGTGAAGAATGTTTCATTGAAGTCTGATTCACCAGAAAGCATTTTAATTGGACGCATTTCAATCCCTGGCTGATCTACTTCACAAAGGAGAAAGCTAATTCCTTTATGCTTTGGAGCATTCTTGTCTGTTCGGCATAGAACGAAGATCCAATTCGCAAATTGGCCCGCTGAAGTCCAGATTTTCTGTCCGTTAATTATCCATTCATCACCATCGAGTTCAGCGGAGCATCCGAGACCCCCCAAGTCGGAGCCAGCATCTGGTTCTGAGTACCCCTGGCACCACACGTACTCTCCAGAGATTATTTTTGGGAGAAAATGTGACCTTTGATCTTCACTCCCCCAGTGCAGAATGGTGTTTCCGACCATTTGAATACTAAAAGCATCATTTGTACCGCCAGCTGGAACGCCCGCCCGCATGAATTCTTCGGCAAGGATAACTTGCTCAAGTTCAGTTAACCCACCACCTCCATATTCTTCTGGCCAGGATGGAGCTAAGAATCGATGCTCTGCTAGTAGCGGCCTCCACTCATCATTGGTAAAGGCATATGCTTGGTCAGCAGATAGGGCTCCGATTCCTTTCCAGTTTTCTGGTAGATGTTCCCCTAAAAAAGCTTGGACTTTTTCACGAAACGCTTCGGCTTCTTTTGAATAAGTTGGCTGCACTTCACTATTTCCTTTTGTTTTTATTCCATGCTAGCGAATACTTTAGGCTCTCTAGTCTTAACCAATCACTCCAGATTCTTGAAGGCCTTTAATTCTTTCCGAAGAGTATCCTAGGCTGGCGAGAATTTCTTCATTGTGCTGGCCTCGATGAGCCCCAGAGAAGTCTAGATCCGTTGGGGTTTCCGAAAAGCGTGCTGCGGGTCGCGGCTGGCGGACCGTCCCCGCATCTGGGTGCTGCCATTCGACAAGTGTTTCGTTATGGACGATTTGAGGGTCTGCAACTGCATCTTCGCCACTGAGGACAGGTCCCGCTGGGACGTCAGCTTCGATTAGCGCTGCGATAACTTCCTCAGTTGTCATCTCCAAAAAAGCCTCAGCAAGCATTTCTCCTAGAAGTATAAAATTCTGTGGATTCGCTGCAAGAGCCTGCATGGATGAGAATCGCTCATCTTCAGCCCATTCTGGATGACCGACTGCTTGGCACACTCCGGCGCGCTGGCCGTCTGAAGCTGCGAAGTAGACTATTTTTCCATCACTACACTCAGTCAGGTTGTAGACGGTTGAAAGAAGCACTCCGCCATTTGCGTCTTCATCTGTCAACGTCAAATCCATCATCGCGTCCGGCCAAAAGAAGTACATACATGCGTCGACCATAGGTATCTCAACTAATTGGCCCCCATTTCCACGCTCCTTTGCAAGTAATGCTGCGGTCGTTGCTTGCGCTACGGTTAATGCTGTTGATTTGTCAGCGTACAGATTTCTTATTAGGTCAGGGAATGGAACTTGTGGGTTCAGCTGTCGGCTGATGACTCCACAGACTCCTTGAATCACTGGGTCGAGAACAGGTCTATCCGAGTACGGTCCAGTAGGCCCGAAACCACTTATTGACACGTAAACGATATTAGGATTTACTTTCTTAATGCTCTCATAGCCTAGACCTAGTCGTTCAATTGCACCTGGTCGAAAGTTTTGGATAATTACGTCTGCCTCTGCGCAAAGATCTAGAACGATCTGCTTTCCATCATCTCCGGAAAGGTCTACCGAGAGAGATTTTTTTCTTCTGTTATTGTTAAGGTAGAACGCTCCTATCCCCCCCTTGTCAAATGAAGGGAGGCGCGTTAAATCACCAAGTCCTGTCGTCGGCTCTATTTTGATTACTTCGGCACCCTGATCGGCCAACAACATAGTCGCCAAGGGGCCAGATACTACTTGAGTCAAGTCAATTATTTTATAACCTTGCAAGGGTCCAGACATACTACTCCTTCAATATGGAATCTATAGAAGGTTAATTTGCACATAGCCTTTCATGCAAACACATTTGGTGGTCCTTTAGCTTGCTAATCTACTAAATGAATTTTATGCTTGTTGGAAAGGGGGAAGTATGATTTTTATTGTTGTCAAATTTAAGACAAAACCTGAATGGACTGACAAGTGGCTAGACCTTGTCCACGACTTTACTGTTGCAACGCGCGAAGAGCCAGGGAATCTTTGGTTTGAGTGGTCACAAAGTGCTGACGATCCATCCACATTTGTACTTGTAGAAGCATTTCAGGAAGATGGCGCTGTCCCTCATGTCAATAGCGACCATTTTAAGAAAGCTATGAGCGAAATGCCTCAAGCACTAGCAGAAACACCAAAAATAGTTAACACAACCATCGAGGGCGCAAGTGATTGGTCCTTGATGGGAGAATTATCCGTTGAATAGAAAATAGGAGAATCACATGTCTGTCTCATACAACCCAGAGTTTGACCCTACAGGTATTGAAGGTGGTATTGATACCAACACCATGCCATGGATCGAAATTAAGCAAGCCCCCGGAATGCGCTTCAAACCACTTCGTGCTAGCAGGGAGTCCGGATGGTTCTCCATGATCGTTCAGGTTGAGGCTGGCACTGAATTACCAACGACGGTGTTCCTTGGTGGAACAGACATGATGATCCTCTCCGGACGCATGACGTACACCAAAGGAGAGTTGGCAGCTACTATTGGACCTGGTATTTGGGGATACATTCCCGCGAATTCTCGAGTTGAAGGAATAGTTGTCGAAGAAACCACAGAGTACCAGGCAAACTACTTTGGTCCTGTAGCGTTCCTAGCGGATGACGGCAAGACAGTCGACAGCATTTTAACAGCGCTTGACGTTCTCGCAGCTTCGAATACAAATGGATTGACTCTAGTTCCAAATAGTTTGGCAGAGTGCATGCAGGAGCGCCCTGCCCCATTTCATGGCGAGCCTGAGCCTCTGGCAATAGCTCAGACAGAAGCCCTTGGTGAAGTCCTTCAATCTAGTGGAGATTCAGGTGATGAAGCGTTTACTCATCCCCATTGGGTCGATACACGGCCAATACCTTGGATAGAATTCCCTGGAATGGACGACTACGGCATCAAGATCCTTCGTGTTAGCGAAGAAACAATGATGTCAACCCTGCTTGTTCTTCACAATAGTGTTGCGGGACCCCACTATCACCTTGGGGCTGCTGATTTCCTCGTACTTAATGGCCGAATAGGTTATAGGGCAGGACCACCCGAGGGTTATGGCCCGGGAGTATGGTTCTACGAGCCTGCAGGAGCTCGACACGAAGCTACACAAAGGGTCGGAACTGAAGACCTGATCTATACGGCGAACGTGTATGGGCCGGTCCAGTTTGACGAAGGGATCGGAACTCCTATAGCGGCAGTAGTATCATGGATGAGCTACAAAGAGATGGCAGACGCAAATAACGCACCGCTCGTAGCTAACGTTTTCCCAGGCGACTCTTCCCTTCTCGCATGGTCACCACTGGGAATAAACGCATAATTTATTTCAATTTAAAGTGAGACGAATTCTTCATTGGAGGAATGATGCTCTCCGTCTCCAAATGAAGACGGAGCGCTGTTGCGTTCTCCAAGGTGAATTCCTATAAAAATCCCAAGGATCACGATTAATCCGTAGAGCGCTCCTGATGAGACCATCACTAACGCTGGCGCGGGGCATGTCCCTGCTACTGCCCATCCAATTCCAAAAAGCCCTCCCCCAATAATGTGGTGCCTTTGGGGTCGAGAACGTTGAAGTGTTAACTTCCCATCTAGCATTGTGGAAGTTGAACGGCGTTCAAGCCACCACAATAATCCTCCAGCAACTGCGATGGCTGACGCCATGAGACCATAGACATCGAATTCGTCGAGTCTTAACATTGCATGAATAGTGTCATACTCATGCAAATTTGCTGCGCCAAGCAAACCTCCGAAACATGTTCCGAAAAGAATCCCCATGGAGTTCTTCATAGGTCACCGCCAGATAATATTCTGATCAGCAACGTTGTGAGGATCGCTGTGGCCATGAATGTTCCTGTCGCAACCATTGAAGCGGCTGAGCGTTGGGACGTTCCACACATGCCATGACCAGAGGTACACCCTCCAGCTACTTTTGCTCCATAGCCCATGACAATAGCGCCTGCAAAAACTATGAATATTGTTGGTCCGCCTTGGATGACCTCTGCCATGGTCGCGTATCCTGAGCGGATATTCCCTGCGTCTCGGAGAATTTGTGTTGTAAGAATTCCGCCCAAGAAGATCCCAACGAAGTACCAGATTCTCCAAACTGCGACGCCAGCTTTACGTTGAAATAGCTTTAAGGAATGCACATAAGCCCCACTGGCGCCCAAGGGTTGGTTCAGCACGAGAAAGAAGATCACAATCAGAAGCCCAAGAGAAGGACCTACTATGTACCAAGCGAGCCTTTCCGGCAACAAATCGAACATTTCCCCCCTAAATATTTTTTAGTTTCTGTATTCTTTCTGATCTAACTAATAAACTATCTTAAAAAGCAGAAAAACTTTCTTATGACTGATACAAGATCAACTGATGTTGAGATTATGGGTATACCACGCGATAAAGCCCCAGATCCCGATTTAGGCTCAGAGCAAAATATCTTTGGTTACCGGTACTATTCCCCTGCTTTTGCACAAAAAGAATGGGACCGAATGTGGACCAGAGTATGGCAGATTGCTGGAAGAGTGGATCAGATACCGAATCCAGGAGACTATGTAAAGTATGACATCGTCCACGAGTCGATTATTTGTGTTCGTGGAGAAGATCTCGAAATACGAGCCTTCTACAACGCCTGCCAGCATCGAGGAAATCAACTCGTAACTGCAGAAGTCGGCACCCTGGCGAGTGGAGAATTCCAATGCGCCTATCACGGTTGGAGGTTTAGCTCTTCCGGTGATTGCACTTGGGCATACGATGAAGATGATTTTCCACAAGGTTCGCCGTGCGGAAAATTGAACCTAGTTGAAATTCCATGCGAAACATGGGCAGGTTTTATTTGGTTCAATATGGATCCTCAGTGTGACAGTCTTAGAGACTGGCTAACTCCTGTTACCGAACATCTTGATTCATACCGCATGGAAGAAATGAAGCGAACCCATTGGGTGACAATCGAAGGAGAATGGAACTGGAAATGCGTTCAGGATAACTTTAATGAGAGTTACCACCTTCCATTCGTCCATCCTCAGACTCTAAATCATTTGAACGAACACCACAGTGGTTGCCAGTTTGATTTATATCCATCTGGGCATTGCCGGATGCTTATGCCTGGAGGTGGCCCTGGCCCGCAATATAAAGGATCTGCTGATAAAACTTTCAAAGGCATGAAGAAAGATTTTGATTTTTGGGATTTCGATCCAGAACCATATCGTGAGAATTTGTCAGGTTTACGCGTAGCCCTTCAGCAGAGAAAGCGCGAACTATCTACATCTAAAGGCTATGACTTCTCTCGTTATTCTGACGAACAATTAACCGATAACTATCACTACACGATCTTTCCCAATCTTTCATTTAGCATGAAACCTGATGGCTGTATTTTTCTCCGATCTGCCCCACACCCCACGGATCCGAATAAATGCATCTTCGACATGTGGTATTTGACTATGTTTCCAGAAGGAGCAACCGAGTACTACTCTAATTCGATGAAGGATTGGGTATCCATAGATCATCAAGTAGAACATATTGTCGGACGTGCGGGAGAAGTGAGCTGTGGGCCAGGAATTGATCAGGATGTAGCAATCTGGACTACGCAGCATAAAGGGTTACGTTCACGAGGGTATAAAGGCGAGTACCTTCCTTCGCAAGAGAATAGAATCCGTTATTTCCATCAAACTCTCGATAAATATCTTTCCATGGATCCCGCATGAGTGATTCGGACGCCCATCAACTAGGCGACCTTGATGACCTCAAAGACGGTGATCTACAGGTCTTCGAGGACATTGGTGATTATGGAATCGTTGTTTGCCGGGTTAACGGAGAGCTATTCGGCCTTGAAGACAACTGCAGTCACGCTGATACTCCTTTAAGTGAAGGTCGTCTTCGCGGATACCAGTTAACATGCCCGCTGCACGGAACTTCATTTGATGTTAGAACCGGTGAGCACAGTGGCCCTCCAGCATACGAAGGAGTTCCTTGCTTCAAAATTAAAATAGATGATGGAGTCGCCGTTGCTTTACCTCAAGAAGATAGCAACAAAAAAGATAAAGGAGCCTCAGACGGTATAGGCGACTTTTTCCAGACAAGGTAGACAGTATGGATATGACACTTAAGGAGAAAGTTTCCATCATTACTGGGGCTGCCCAAGGCGTGGGGGCTGCGTTCGCTCAGCGTCTTTGCGAAGAAGGCTGCAATGTCGTCATAACAGATAAGCGAGAATCGGTCTCTACAGTTGGCGAGCAAATTGGCGCCGATTGGCATATTGGTAATGTCTCTGACGCTGATCATGTGCGGTCGGTTGTAGATGCGACTGTTACTAAGTTCGGAACCGTTGACATTCTTGTAAATAATGCCGGAGAAGTCCTACGAACTGGACCGCTAGACGATTGGGACGAGTCTTTATCAAATTATGAAAGATTATTTGGTTCCAATATTCGTGGAGCTTTTCTTTTTGGTCGAGCTGTTGCACCCATAATGGCAGAACAAAATTACGGTGAAATCGTAAATGTCAGCACAGACCACGTAAAACCTGCACCCGGCTCTTCACGACATCATGGCCATGGAAATATGGATCTTTACAACGCGTCGAAATGGGCACTAAACGGGCTTGCCTTCGACTGGGCAAAGTCCTTAGCTAGCTACAACGTCCGGGTTAATAACCTGTGTATTGGGGCAACCGACAGCGAGATGATCAGGTCATGGAGCGGCCCAAATCCAGATCCTGCTTGGGTTGAGAGCTGGATGAAACCAGAAGAAACCGCAGAAGTTCTTGTTCAACTTCTCCTTGAAGGGCCTGGTGGAAGAACTGGTGACAACATAGGATTATATGCTGGATTTCCTTGCGTGTTACCCGACCCGGAAGTCTGAGATATCTCTTAACAAACTGGCAATTCCCAGCAGGTGTGCATTTCTCCTAGCTGCGAACAGGTAAGGTGCGGTTCTGCCCCATTAACCAATTTTAATTTGGGCTTATGTTCAAGAAGCAACAGCGAAGCCGTAACAGCTGCATCTCGCATTAGGGCATATCTTGACCTTGGCCTTCCTTTAGGAACTGCAGGGTGAATAGACGGTTTTCCAAGCCCGAATGCTATTCCAGACGGGAGTCCGTCAGCACGGTACTGGCCGCGCGGTTCACGTTGGCAGAGATCCTTTCTACCAATGATGAACGTATCCGGTTCATCGAATTGACGAGGATCTCTATTTGCGGCAGCAGCTGAGCATCGAAGTAAACCACCTTTGGGAATCAGCCTTCCAAATCTTTCGACTTCCTGCCGGGCGAATCTATCAGCGGTTAAAACTGGGGAAGAATACCGTAGCGTTTCTAACCATGCGAATTTCATGAGACGATGATCACTTCTTACTTTTTCCATTTCTTCTGGATTGGTGAGCAAGTTAAACCATAGATTCGAAAGCCCTCCGTGTAACGTCTCATGATCTAGCTCGAGGATTGTTATAACAAGATCCTCCACGGTAGGTGGAGCATCAGTTAGCTCAAGTTGCGTTACTGCGCTAATAAGATCATCTTCCGGATTGTGGCAACGGTCGTTGAAGATAGGTGTAAGAAGTTCAGCTAATCCTTGCATCGATTGCAATCCCCTTTGCCTTAATTGTGGATCCCATCTAGCACCACGCTGCATTTGTAAGTAAAGTCGTGCGAACTCCTGGCCCTCGTCCATTGGAATATTAAGCACCTTAAGCCAAAGTGCCAGCGGTATTCGTGCAGCAAAGTTTCTTGCGAGGTCCATTGTCGAGTCGTTGAGCGACGATACCGCCTCCTCTGCGACTAGTTCTATACTGCTATCAATCTTTTTCTCATATGCCCACTGGACAGGAAGGTGCTTCCAGAGGTCACGGCCGTAGTTCATGGAATCCAAATACCAGCGTTTTGGCCGAGTTTCAAAATTCTGATCATCAGCAAATACGGAAGTCACATCGTTATAACGTGTGATCCAAAAACAATTACTCAACCAATCCCTATAGCACGGGTAGTTTTCTCGCAACAGTTCTAACAGAGGGTAGGGGTCGCGAGCATACTCATCCGATATCAACTCCCGAGGTTTTATAAGGTTTGTCGTTTCTCCAACGCGCTCCCGCTGGTACACCTCGTACGTTCTATATCCGGGCTCAGGTGTAGGTTCGTCTTCGAAATCAGCCTCGTACGACTCCATGTTTAACTCGGGAGATCGAAGTCAAGCCAGAGCTCACGAATCGATCCCAGGCCAATAGGCGCAAGAGATTCTCCATCGATGTCTTTGGGCATACGATCTGTATTTATACGTACGTTTTTGAAAACCTTATCAAGGATTCGTGATCCGATTACCGTTTCCTGATGCGATATCCATGCTCCAGGACACAAGTGAGGGCCCACGCCAAATGCCATGTGGCTGCATTTCCCTTCCTTGTTATGTCCAGACCGAAGAATTTTCCCGCTGTATAAATCGTCACGGAAAATATTAAAGTCTTCAGGATCTTTAAAGATTCTTTCATCGTGGTTAGCTGAAACATCGACCATATGCATCAAGGAGCCTGCTGGAATATGAACACCGTGCATAACAATATCAAACGTGTTATGACGAGGCTGGCCGCCTATGGAAGTTGAATGCCTTAGCATTTCATGAAATGCCGTGTCCCATAGTTCTTCATTCTTCTTGACCTGCCTGTATTGATCTGGGTGTTGCAAAAGAAGGTACCAGAGATTCAAGATCGCCCCTCGGGTTGTCTCTCCCCCTCCCCCAACTACTAGAGCAATAAATGATGTGATCTCTTCTGTTGACATTACCGACCCATCAATCTCCGAATGGCACAATTCGGAGATAATGTCTAAACATATTTCATTACCATTCACATCATGTAAATACGTTGGTTTTCCTCTGCGCTCTTCAACAAGTTCCTCAACATATTCTTCAAGGTCCTGTCTAGCTTCAAGCCCTTCATGATGCGTATCTGATCCGCCAAGGCCAGACATCATTGCGTCATACCACCAAGTAAATTGTTGGCGAGCATCTTGTGGAATCCCTAGAACTTGAGCAACTACAGAGATGGGGAATTCATTCGCAAAGGCTTTCCCAAGTTCTAAGGTCACGGTGTTGCTATCTTCGTGTATTTCTACGCCCTTACTATTATTAGGGTCCCACCATTCTTCTATCAATTCATTTGCTAATTCCTCAAGGGCGTGAATTCGTTTAGTTAGTGCTGCTCCGACGAGGTGGCGGCCATAAATATTGCGTCGTCGTCGATGCTCTATACCACTCAGTTCGAGCTGTGTATTACCAAGAACTCCGCTCGAAGACCCTTTCGGTATTGTATTAAAACCAATCTCATCAAAGTAACAGTCTGTGATGTCTTCATAGCGAGTTACAAAATAACAATTGTGCAATTGATCATGGAAGACAGGATAGTGGTCGCGCAGGATTCGGTAATAGGGGTACGGATTACGTGCGAACTCACCACTATCGAATATTCTGGGATCAAACAACGGAGTTCCATTCTCGTCATGCCCCATATCCACTGCTTCACCAACGGGCATATATGGAAACTTCCTATAAGCTTCCGCTCCTTCACCACTCTTACTCGGGAAATGTTCTAAGGCTGCATCAAAAGGATTTGTTGTTGTCATTAAGCCTCCTCTCCTCAAGGGTACTACCACGCTCTCTCTGTTTCTTAGTTTCTTCTCCGGCGACCATTAAGGAGGGCGCATTGTCTGCCTTACCCATCAGACATCCCCCATCATCTCAACGCCTGATAGACGACAGCTTTTAACTCGCGACGTATCGGATAATGACTCGAAGGCATGAACTGCGTCATAAAGACGCAGGTAATCTCCTCTAGAGGGTCTACCCAGAATCGAGTGGAAGCAGCTCCTCCCCATGCGAATTCCCCCACCGAACCCAAAGCAGCATTTGCAGCTGGGTTAACGAGCACTGAAAAGCCAAGGCCGAATCCCATTCCCTCCATGGCTGTCTCCGTAAAGGTCGATTGGCCCAAATCGTTAAGCGTTGCACCACCTGGGAGATGATTCAGCGTCATGAAATCTAATGTGTGACGTCCAATGATTCGCTTACCATCGATCTCTCCCCCGTTAAGCAACATGTCCACGAAACGTTGGTAATCATCGATAGTCGACACCAACCCTCCACCTCCGGAAAGAAACAAGGGCCGAGCTAAATACGGACTAGTGCTTGCAGGATCTATCAACATAAGAGGATCCTTTGGCGTGAATGCGTAGTTTGAAGTAAAGCGATCAGCTTGCCCCTCCCTCACACAAAATCCGGTATCGTTCATTCCCGCTGGCCCAAGAACATGTTCCTCTAAATATTCATCCAGACCTTTTCCACTCAGTACTTCGATTAATCTTCCACACACATCGGTTGACATCGAATAGTTCCAAGCGGTTCCTGGATCAAACAAGAGTGGTAACGTCGCAAGCTCATTAATCTTTTCTTCTAGCGTCCCATCAGCTCCCTCTGCAGCACCCGCAATTTTCTTATAGCGGTACATTTTGTCCAAATTATTTGAGTAGTGAAATCCATACGTCAGTCCGGAAGTGTGCAACAGCATATCTCTTATGGTTAGCTCTGTCTGCGCCGGGCGGGTAACAGGATTAAGATAAGATCCACCTACGAGAACTTGAGGATTCGCAAACGCTGGAATGTACTTTGCCACTGGGTCCTCAAGAATGAAAAGGCCCTTTTCATAAAGCTGCATAAGAGCTATCGATGTAATCGGCTTTGTCATTGAGTAAATACGAAAAATCGCATCTTCTCGAAGAGAGGCACCGCTTTCCAGATCTGCTGATCCCACTGTGTACCGTAAAGCAACTGAACCTCTATGAGCTATTTGCACTTGCGCGCAAGGAAACTTTCCATCGTTAACATACCGATCACATAACTCAACGACTCTTTGCAATCGGTCCTTGTCGAATCCCGAACCCATGAAAGCCCCCTTAGACACCCATTTCTCTAGATATCTAAGCTTAGACCCGCGCATAGAGGAGTTCTAAATGGCACACTATTAATATATGAAATCGCACGATAAC
>MDTD01127776.1_pt1 | contig 26498 bp, 29 predicted proteins | sample 811221 | NCBI WGS metagenome assembly MDTD01 (sample SAMN05326646, study PRJNA326480) | marine metagenome | isolation source: seawater | place: Pacific Ocean: South West | collected 2011 | reverse complement strand
TCGAGCCCCGAGTTCGTGATCTGCTTCGTGCCGAGCGAGTCACTTCTGTCGACGGCACTCGATGCCGACCCCACGCTGCTGGATTACGCCTTCGGACGACGCGTCGCGCTGGCGTCACCGGTCAATCTGTGGGCGGTGCTCAAGACCGTCGCCTACACCTGGACGCAGCAGGACGTCACCGCGGATGCCCGGCGCCTGTTCGATCTCGGCAATGAACTGTTCACGCGGCTCGGCGGCCTCGCATCGCACGCCAACGACCTGCGCCGGTCGATCGAACGGACCGTCGAGTCCTTCAACCGCTTCGCGGGAACTCTCGAGTCTCGGGTGCTCGTGACGGCAAGGAAGTTCCCCGGGATCGATGACACGAAGCTGGATGCCGTCACCGGCCCGGCCGCGATCGAGTCGGCTCCCCGGCACCTGACGGCGATCGAACTTCTGGAACCCGGGTCAGAACACGACGGAAGTCGAGCTTCGGGGATCACCGATAACGAGCCGTCAACTCGCATAACGGCAGATCTCGGTGAGGTCAGGGGGCGCGTTCAGGCGCCTACGCACCGCCGGGAATGAGGCTCAGCAGGGCGACAACCGTTCCCGACACCAAAATGAACGCTCCGATCGACCACCAGACCGACGGTTGATGCCCTTCGGGGCGACGCACCCGAAAGAAGACGTCAGGTCGGCGTGCCGGATCGCTGGCGTCCGCGATCACGGCCTGAGCACCGGTGTGCGGGCCCGTTCGGGGATTGCGGTCTTCGCTCGGTGGTGTCGACATAGCGTCACTCCTCGCTTCCGTTCGGACTCCTCTGATTCTGCCAGAGGCCCGCGCGGAGGCGGCCGCACCGCGCCCGAGAGCAGCGCCAGCCCATCAGGCCGACGAGGAAGTCACCTGCTCACAGCCACTTCGATACGAGGTGCTCGGACGAAATCCGACGCAGGGTCCCCGAAGCTCCGCGAAGAACGACACTCTCCGTGTAGACGTACCCGCCCTCACGCCGAACCCCGGCAACGAGCTCGCCGTTGGTCACTCCGGTAGCAACGAAGATCGTGTTGTTGCCCTGGACCATGTCGTCGGCCTCATAGATGTGCCCGTCGACCTTCAGGCCCGCGTCGGTGGCGCGCTGCGCCTCGTCGTCATTGCGGGGCCAGAGCCGTCCCTGGATGTGTCCGCCGAGGGCCTTGATCGCGCATGCCGTAACGATCCCCTCGGGGCTGCCTCCGATACCCACGCACATGTCGGTTCGCGCGTTGTGACGGGCCGCGTTGATTCCCCCCGCGACGTCACCGTCGCTCATGAGGCGTGTGCCGGCCCCGGCCTCCCGGATCTGTGCGATGAGCTTGTCGTGTCGCGGCCGGTTGAGGACCGAGACGACGATCTCATCCACCGGTTTGCCGAGCGCCTTTGCCAACAGCCGGATGTTTTCGCCGATCGGGAGGCGGATGTCGACCACGCCGACACCGGCGGGCCCGGTCACCAGCTTGTCCATGTAGAACACCGACGAGGCGTCGAGCATCGTGCCGTGATCTGAAACAGCAAGGACGGAGAGCGCGTTATTGCGACCCTCGGCCGTCAGCGAAGTGCCGTCGATCGGGTCGACCGCGACGTCGCACTTCGGCCCGCGACCGTTGCCGACACTCTCACCGTTGAAGAGCATGGGGGCGTCATCCTTTTCGCCCTCGCCGATGACGATGGTGCCGTCGAAACTCACTGTCGTGAGGAACGCGCGCATGGCGTCGACCGCTGCCCCATCGGCAGCCTCTTTGGCACCGCGGCCGATGAAGGGCACCGACCGGATCGCCGCAGCCTCGGTCGCACGGACCAGCTCGAGCGCCAGGTTCCGGTCGGGATGCAACGGGCTCATGTCTGCGGTCAGGCTCACCATGCTCTCACCCTAGCCACGGCCGCGCCCGCGACCGTGGGGTTACGTCATCGGGTTCGGGGTAAGAATTGCGGTTCTTGCCAGGCCCGAAAGCGCGGTGTCTCAGACGCCGCTGTGTCCGCTCGATGCCCCGGCGGCCCACTCGAGCGCGATGACCACGACAAGTCCGATGACCGCGGAAATTCCCATTGCAGCCATCAGTCACGCCAACGTCATGCTCTTTGCGCGCGCCGACTGGATGAAGATGGCGCTCAGGATCATCGCGAGGTAACCGGCGACGAGGAGTGAGAGCGCCATGCCCGCCGATGCGAACTGCAGCGGCATGAGAAAGGCGAAGATGGTGCCCGCAACGATCAGCAGGATGCCGCCGGCGATCAACCACCGTTTCTCACCACCCTGACGCATAGCGGGCTGGTTGCGCATACTGGTCGGATCGTACTCAGTCGGATCAGTCATCGTCCCGACGGTAGGGCCTCATGTTCCGGCGATCACTCCCCTTGACAGATCCTGCGCACCGCCGCTGCACGCGGCTACGGTCGCGCCACGGGCGCCGTCGTTGCATCGAAGTGTTGCGAGACGAGCAGTATCCCCCCGGATGAGTTCGCCGAGTTGGCGAGGTCCTCGATCCATTCGCGGCTCAACTGCGGCGATTCCGGCTCATCGAAGACGAAACGGAGTGGTATCGACGGATGCAGCCACAGGGTGGTGCGGCCGGGTTCCTGGTCCTCTGGGTGCTGCCACGACACCGTGAAACTCTCGCCGCGGCGCAGCTTCGTGGCGATCACCACTTTGAGATGCGCAAGCGCGAGGTCATCGATGTAGATCGGGGTCGCCGATCCTCCGTAGTAAACAGTTCCCATGTGCGCAACCATACGTGCACAGCCGTCGATAAAGGCCGACATGGCAGAACCTTCATGTTCGGGTTGCACGTTAGCCGCTGCGCCGGTCAATCTCACGGCTCGCTGTCTCGGTGAGCGCGAGCCCGCTTCGCTAGAGTGACGGTGAACCCCCACCGAGGTGAATCCCCACCGACAAGGAGCGCACTCATGCCCGTCGCAACCCCCGACCAGTACGCCGAGATGCTCGACCGCGCCAAGGCGGGCGGGTTTGCCTACCCGGCTATCAACGTCTCGAGCTCGCAGTCGATCAACGCGGTACTACAGGGTCTCGCGGAGGCAGGTTCCGACGGCATCCTGCAGGTGACGACGGGTGGCGCTGATTACTTCGCCGGTCACACCGTCAAGGCTCGCGCGACCGGAGCGCTTGCGATGGCGAAGTTCGCGACCGAGGTCGCCAAGAACTACCCGATCACCGTCGCGCTGCACACCGACCACTGCCCCAAGCCCGCGCTCGAAGACTTCGTGCTCCCGCTGCTTGCGGCATCCGAGGAGCAGGTCAAGGCCGGCGGCGAGCCGATCTTCCAGTCCCACATGTGGGATGGCTCGGCAGTCCCGCTCGGCGAGAACATCGAGATCGCCAAGGAGCTGCTGCCCCGGCTGAAGAACATCAACGCGATCCTCGAGGTCGAGATCGGTGTCGTCGGCGGCGAAGAGGACGGCGTCAAGCACGAGGGCACAAACGACGCGCTCTACACCACGACCGGCGATGTCACGCAGGTCGTGGAGGCCCTGGGTCTTGGTGACCAGGGCCGGTGGATCGCCGCGCTCACCTTCGGCAACGTGCACGGGGTCTACAAGCCCGGCAACGTCAAGCTCAAGCCCGAACTGCTCGGCGAGATCCAGGAGGGGATCGCAGCCAAGTTCGGCACCGGCGCCAAGCCCCTCGATCTCGTCTTCCACGGCGGCAGCGGTTCGACCGAGGAAGAGATCGCGCTGGCTGTCGCGAACGGTGTGATCAAGATGAACATCGACACCGACACCCAGTACGCGTTCACGCGCTCCGTCGCGGGCTTCATGTTCAGCAACTACGACGGCGTCCTGAAGGTCGATGGCGAGGTCGGCAACAAGAAGGCGTACGACCCCCGCGCGTGGGGCAAGGTCGCGGAGTCCGCGATGGCGGCACGTGTGGTCGAAGCCACGCAGCAGCTCGGTTCCGCGGGCAAGTCGCTCGGCGCCTGAGACACAACGGCACGCACTCAGTCAGCCGACCCGCGTGCCTGATCTCAAGAGATCGAGGTCAGGTACGCGGCGAAGGCGGGGTCTGACATCAGCGGGACGATCGCGAGCGCGCCGACGACCACATGAGTCACGACGGCGCCGACCAGCGGCACCCACCACGCGATCTTGCCGGCCATGGTCCGCCGCACCGAGAACCATGCGGTGATGAGGTATCCGATGATCAGGGCGACCGCAGCTGCAGCACCCCACGTCTGTCCGCCGCCCAGGTTCGTGAACTCGCCGGGGATCCCCATCACCTCGAAGACCGTTGCGGCGTATTGCGAGAAATCCACGAGCGCGAGAGCAGCGACAGCGACGTTGACCAACGCGTAGGCAAGCAGGGCGAAGGTGACGATGCGGTCGATTGCCCTCGATCGTGCAGGGTCGACGGCACTGCGGGGCGTGCCGTCGTTGCCCACGGATGCCGACGCCGCGGCATCCGTCACCGACTCGCCGGTCTCGAGAGCCCATGTCGCGTCGGGCTTCTGGATGCGCGCCCGCTGCTCTTCCGGCGTCGCATAGACGCCGTACTTCGGCTCGGGCCGGTCTTCGTCGCTCATGCGCGCACGCGCCCGCCCCGGTGTTCGCTTGTGCTCTGCCGCAGTTCCTTGGGAAGCGAGAACATCAGGTCCTCCTCGGCTGTGCGCACCTCTTCGACGTCGCGATAGCCGGCCGCCGCAAGGTCCTCGAGCACCTGCTGAACCAGCACCTCGGGGACTGAGGCGCCACTGGTGACACCGACGCTGGCAACGCCATCGAGCCATTCCTGCCGAATCTCGTCAGCGTAATCGACGCGATACGCAGCCTTCGCGCCGTACTCGAGCGCGACCTCGACGAGCCGCACGCTGTTGGACGAGTTGGCCGAGCCGACGACGATCACCAGGTCAGCACCTTGGGCGACCTTCTTGATGGCTACCTGGCGGTTCTGGGTCGCGTAGCAGATGTCGTCGGAGGGCGGATCCTGCAGCTCGGGGAACCGCTCGCGCAACCGCCTGACGGTTTCCATCGTTTCGTCCACCGAGAGCGTCGTCTGCGAGAGCCAGACCACGCGGGACGGATCCCGCACCTGAACGGTGTCGGCCTCTTCGGGCGAGTTGACGATCGTGATGTGCTCCGGCGCCTCACCCGCCGTGCCCTCGACCTCTTCGTGACCGAGGTGACCGATCAAGAGGATCTCGAACTCGTCGCGGGCAAAGCGCACTGCTTCGCGGTGAACCTTCGTCACCAGCGGGCAGGTCGCATCGATTGCCTGGAGCTGCCGATCGGCTGCCGACTGCACGACAGCCGGTGACACACCGTGCGCGCTGAAGACGACGTGCGCGCCCTCGGGAACTTCGTCGACCCCGTCGACGAAGATCGCGCCCTTCTGCTCCAGCTCGGTCACGACGTGGATGTTGTGAACGATCTGCTTGCGGACGTAGACGGGGGCACCGAATCGCTCGAGCGCCTTCTCGACCGCGATGACGGCTCGATCGACCCCCGCGCAGTATCCCCGGGGCGCAGCGAGCAGCACCCGCTTGGGTCGGTCGACCGGGATATCCTGGAGGCGCTCACGGCGCCGCGGAACGCGGGGCATGGGCATGTGTACCGCGGGAGTGCTCATCGGTCCGATTCTACGGGGGCGTCCTGAGCGCGGGCCGGGCGAGCCGAAAGGGATCATGACGACGTTTCAGCCCGAACCCGTCCCGGGGCAGGCCCCACCCCCTGATTCGGTCCACCCTCGGGACTCGAACGCTCACTCCCCGACCTCGGTGGCCCGCCTCGGCGACACGATCCGCGGCTTCGTCGAAACGTGGGGTTCCGTGTGGGTCGAGGGAGAGATCACGTCGTGGAACCTTCGCGGCGGCAACGTTTTCGGGCGGATGAAGGACCTGACAACTGACGCGACGATCTCGATCAGGATCTGGTCGAGCACGCGCCAACGCCTCCCCGCCGACCTCGCCGTCGGCGATCGCGTCGTCGCGTGCGTCAAGGCCGACTACTTCACACGAACCGGCGACTTCAGCTTCGCCGTTTCGGCGATGCGGCACGTGGGGCTCGGCGACCAGTTGGAGCGGCTCGAGCGGCTCCGGGTCCAGCTGCGTGGCGAAGGACTGTTCGACCCCTCGCGCAAGAAGCCGCTCCCCTTCCTCCCGCACCTCATCGGCCTGATCACGGGCGAGAACTCGGATGCCGAGAAGGATGTGCATCGCAACGCCGAACTGCGCTGGCCGCGCGTGCGGTTTCGCACGCGGTACGCGGCGGTGCAGGGGGATCGCTGCGTGCCCGAGACGATCGCGGCGCTGAAGACCCTGGACGCCGACCCCGAGGTGGATGTGATCATCATCGCTCGCGGCGGGGGTGACCCGCAGACGCTGCTGGGGTTCAGTGACGAGCGCCTCGTTCGTGCGGTCGCCGCGGCATCCACCCCCGTGGTCAGCGCGATCGGGCACGAGAACGACCATCCGATCCTCGACGACGTGGCAGATCTTCGAGCATCCACGCCGACGGATGCCGCCAAGCGCGTGGTCCCCGACGTCGCCGAGCAGCGGGCGCTCGTGTCCCAGTTGCGCAGCCGCGCCCGGACCCGGGTGACACAGCGGCTGGCTCATGACATCACGCAGCTCGAGCAGCTGCGCTCACGCCCCGTGCTGCGCAATCCCGAGAACGCCGTGGCGCAGCGAGCGCAGCACATCGAGCTTCTCGTGGCGCGAGGGCGGGACCACGCCGAGCGTGCCGTGGCGGCGCAGGCCCGGAAGACCGCGGAGTTGCGAGCAGCGGTGCGAGCCCTCTCCCCCGCCTCGACTCTTGCCCGCGGCTACGCCATCGCGCACGTCGCGGGTGGGGTCATCGTGCGAGATGCCGAGCAGGCGCCCGCCGGTACCGACGTCACCGTCACAGTGGGGCGTGGCTCGTTCGGGGCCCGTTCTGCAGGCGAGGTCGAGGAGAGCAGCCCCCCCGACGTGCCGCTCTAGGATGGAGATCATGACCGCCGCCAACCCGCATGCACCGGGGGATGTCGACGACCTGTCGTTCGAACAGGCTCGCGACGAGCTGGTTCGGGTCGTCGCAGCGCTGGAGCAGGGCGCACCGACCCTCGAGGAGTCGCTGCGACTGTGGGAGCGCGGCGAAGCACTCGCAGCGCGATGTGAGCAATGGCTCGTCGGCGCGAAGGAGCGGCTGGATGCTGCGCGCGCGGCGTCGACGTCGTCCCCGAGCGGAGACGAGTCATGATGGCTCAGCGCGACCGGATCGTCGCCGAGCTCGGGCGTCCCGAAACGCCCGAGGAGACGGCGGCCCGGAAGGCCGAGTCTTCCCGCGTGTATCGGTCGAGCCAGACGTTTCGCAATCTGGTTGCCGCCCTGGTGATCACGCTCGGAATCGTTGCGATCGTCATCTTCGCCGTGCCACGAGGCGAACCACCAGCCTCGGAGCCGATCGACGTCGCCGCCGTCGCCGAGGAGGTCTCACTCACCCTCGACGGCTCGACCGTGATCGTTCCTGTCGTTCCCGAGACCTGGCTCGTGACCTCAGCCGCCGTCGCGGGAGACGACCCGCGCACGTGGACGGTGCTGTATGTCCCGGCTGAGGACGCCGGATTCGTGCGGGTTTCCCAGGGCTTCAGCGCAGACGCAACGTGGCCGACGCGCGAGCTCTCGGGGGCAGATTCGGCGGGAACCATCGTCATCGATGGTGTCGAATGGACCGAGTACGACATCCCCGACCCCGCCCGCGCCGGTAACATTTCGGCTGCTTTGAGTACCACCGCCGGCGACGACACGATCCTCGTCTACGGCGCGACGGATGCCGACACCCTTCGCGTGGTGGCCGAGGGCCTGGCCGACCAGATCATCGCCGCCCGAGAGGGGATCTCATGATGCCGACCGCGACTCCCGCCGAGGTCTGGGGAGACATGCGCGACGGCAATGCACGGTTCGTGTCGGGCGAGCCCTCACACCCTCGGCAGGATGTCGAGCGTCGTCACGAGCTGGCCGGAGGTCAACGCCCCCGTGCCGCGCTCTTCGGCTGTGCCGACTCGCGCCTCGCGGCGGAGATCATCTTCGACCAGGGCCTCGGCGACCTGTTCGTCGTCCGAAACGCTGGACAGGTCATCTCCGACTCTGTTGTGGGCAGCCTCGAATACGCCGTCGCGGTGCTCGAAGTCCCCCTCATCGTCGTGCTCGGACATGACGAATGCGGCGCCGTAGCCGCGGCTATCGAGTCAACGACCGTGGATGCCCCCTCCCTTCCCCCGCACATCTGGCGCCAGATCGCGCCCATCGTCCCGGCGGTCAGACGCGTCATCCGCTCTTCCGACGGCGGACCGGTGGACGCCGAAGAGGTAGGCCGAGAGCACCTGCGCGACACCGTCGCCGAGCTCCTCCACTCCTCCGAACTCATCAGCGATGCCGTCGCCGCCGGAACCCTCGCGATCGTCGGAGCGAACTATCGGCTGTCGGAGGGCACGGCGATCCCCGATGTCATCGTGGGCGCCGCCGAGAACCCCTGATCACTGCGGGCAGCTGCCCGAGCACACCTGAAGCGAAGGAACGAGGACGTGACTGACATCGAGTACCGCATCGAACACGACACGATGGGCGAGGTGCGGGTGCCCAAGAACGCACTGTACGCCGCGCAAACCCAGCGGGCCGTGGAGAACTTCCCGATCTCGGGTGATGCCCTCGACCCCGCGCAGATCGTGGCGCTGGCGCGCATCAAGAAGGCTGCGGCGCTGGCCAACCGGGACCTCGGCACGCTCGACGCCCAGATCGCAGAGGCCATCGCCGCGGCGGCCGACGAGATCATCGGCGGGGCGCACGCCGACCAGTTCCCGATCGATGTGTACCAGACCGGCAGCGGCACCTCGTCGAACATGAACATGAACGAGGTGCTCGCCACCATCGCGACGCACAGCCTCGGCCAGACGGTGCACCCGAACGACCACGTCAACGCGTCCCAGTCCTCGAACGACGTCTTTCCGACGTCGGTGCACGTCGCGGTCACCCAGGAACTGATCGACGACCTCATCCCGGCACTCGACCACCTGGCGGTAGCGCTCGAAGAGAAGGCTGAGCTCTGGAAGAGCGTCGTGAAGTCCGGCAGGACCCACCTCATGGACGCCACCCCCGTCACCCTCGGCCAGGAGTTCGGCGGCTACGCCCGCCAGATCCGCCTCGGCATCGAGCGTGTTCAGGCTGTCATCCCCCACGTGGCCGAGGTCCCCCTGGGCGGTACCGCCGTCGGGACCGGAATCAACACTCCGCTCGGTTTCCCCCAGAAGGTCCTCGAGATCTTGGTCGCTGAGACCGAGCTGCCGATCACCGAGGCCAAGGACCACTTCGAGGCTCAGGCAAACCGCGATGCGCTCGTTGAGGCATCCGGTGCTCTGCGGACGATCGCGGTCTCTCTCACGAAGATCAACAACGACCTGCGGTGGATGGGGTCGGGCCCCAACACGGGTCTTGCCGAACTACGGATCCCGGACCTTCAGCCGGGCTCGTCGATCATGCCCGGCAAGGTGAACCCCGTTGTTCCCGAGGCGACCCTGATGGTGTGCGCGCGCATCATCGGCAATGACGCGACCATCGCCTGGGCAGGCGCCTCCGGCGCGTTCGAACTGAACGTCGCGATACCGGTCATGGGGACCGCTCTGCTCGAATCGATCCGGCTGCTCTCGAACACGGTTCGAGTCCTTGCAGACAAGACGATCGTGGGACTGGAAGCCAACGTCGAGCGCGCCTCGGCCTTCGCCGGCATGTCGCCGTCGATCGTGACGCCCCTGAACAAGCTGATCGGCTACGAAGCCGCGGCCAAGATCGCCAAGCACGCGGTCGCCGAAGGGATCACGATTCGCGAAGCCGTCGTTGCGCTGGGCTACATCGAGCGCGGTGAGCTGACTCCCCAGCAGCTCGATGAGAAGCTCGACCTGCTGTCAATGACCCACCCGGGCTGAGCTGCCGCGGATGCGCCGGACCGGCGCGCCGGGCGATAATCACCCCATGACACGGTCCCAGCGGCCGCGATCGGCGCGGCGTCGCATCGTCACGGGGGTGGCACTGGCGTGCGCCGTGGCCCTCGCCCTCGTCGGCGGCGTGACATTCACGGCGCAGGCGACTGCGCTCTGGAGTGCCGGCGCGCCGCTGGATCCCCTGCTGATGCCGATGACCGTCTTCGGCGTTGCATCCGTCGTCACCATTGTTCTCGTGGTGCTCGTCGGATGGTTCGTCGCCGGCGCGGCGCTTCGATCGATAGCGGAGGTCCGAGAAGCAGCCGAAAGTATGACGCTCGCGGATCTGAGCCGGCGCCTGCCGTCCGACGGCGGCGAGGGCATCGCCGACCTGTCGCAGAGCGTCAACTCCATGCTCGACCGCCTCGAAGGTTCGGTCGACTCGCAGCGACAGCTGCTGGATGATGTGCGGCACGAACTCAAGACACCGATCACCATCGTGCGCGGACATCTCGAGATCATGGATGCGTCGGATCGGGCCGACGTCGATGCCACCCGGGCGATCGGAATCGCCGAGCTCGACCGACTCACACGACTGGTCGAAGACATCGATCTGCTGGCAGCAGCGGAGACCGACACCTACGCGTCCGACGAGATCGATCTCGCCGCTCTCACTGCTCGGATGGCAGACATGGTGGCTGTCATCCCGGGACACGACTGGCACGTCACCGACCGGGCGACGGGGCGGATGCTCGGCGACGGAGACCGCCTGCTTCAGGCGTGGTTGCAGCTGGCAGACAATGCTTCGAAGTACTCCCCTGACGCGAGTCCGATCGATGTCGGCAGCGCGGTGGACCCTGTCGAGGTCCGCCTCTGGGTGCGTGACCACGGTCCCGGCGTACCGCCGGCGATGCGCCATCGCATCTTCCGCCGATTCGACCGAGCGGGACGACGCCGAAGTGTGGGAGGCTCGGGGTTGGGATTGGCGATCGTCGACGCCATCGCGAAAGGCCATGGTGGCCGATGCGAGGTGACCGATACCCCCGGGGGCGGGGCAACGTTCACCATCCACGTGCCGCACACCAGCGGTGCGTCCTACCCGGCGCCGGTACGCGCCGATGACGTGATCCATCAGGGGGGAAAGCGGTGACGAGGATCCTCATCGCAGAAGACGAGCCGCAGATCTCGGCGTTCGTGGAACGTGGCCTGCGCGCCGCAGGCTATGAGACGGTGATCGTCGACGACGGGCCGCCGGCTCTCGAGCTCCTTCGGGGCGGAACGATCGACCTCGCGCTCCTCGATATCGGTTTGCCGACACTGGACGGGCTCGAGGTGCTTCGTCAGATTCGTCGTGAAGGCCGCACGGTGCCCATCATCATGTTGACTGCCCGCACCAGCACTCGGGATACCGTCGAAGGGCTCGAGTCCGGGGCGAGCGACTACATCCGAAAGCCGTTCACCTTCGAGGAACTCCTCGCGCGCGTGCGCTCACGGCTGCGCGAGGTACCAGCCGACGCGGGGACGACGATCGTCCACGGTGAGGTCTCACTCGATCTGTTGTCACGGCGCGCGCTGGTCGGGGGGCGGGAGGTTGAACTGTCGGCCCGGGAGTTCGCTCTTGCTGAGCAGTTTCTGCGCAGCCCGGGAATGGTGCTCTCCCGCGAACAGCTTCTGAGCCGGGTCTGGGAGATGGACTTCGATCCCGGGTCGAATGTCGTCGACGTGTACGTGCGCTACCTCCGAGGCAAGCTCGGCGCGCATCACATCGCCACCGTACGCGGAGCCGGCTACCGCTGGGAGTGACCAGGGCATGAGAGTGACCAGGGCATGAGAGTGCCCCCGGCGTCTGGGGTGTCGCCGGGGGCAGGGCCGGTTATTGGGGGGTCACCGACCGGAGGGTCTCGCGATCTGGGGGGCTCGCGGAACCCGTTGCACCAATGGTGACAGACGCCGGGTCCCCGATGACCCACCTCTCGATGAGACTCTTCTCATGGTTGCGTGAGGGTTCGCTCACAGCGCGATCCTTCCCGCCTCAGGACAGCTCTCCCGATTCCAGGAGGTCGGTGACCAGGGCCGCGATGGCGGACCGTTCCGACCGCACGAGGGTGACATGCCCGAACAGGGCCTGACCCTTGAGCGTCTCGATCACCGAGGCGACACCGTCGTGGCGACCCACCCGAAGGTTGTCTCGCTGGCCGACATCGTGGGTGAGGACGACTCGGGAGTTCTGGCCGATGCGGCTGAGCACCGTGAGCAGCACGTTGCGCTCGAGCGACTGGGCCTCGTCGACGATCACGAAGGCGTCGTGCAAGGAGCGACCGCGGATGTGCGTCAGGGGAAGGACCTCCAGGAGCCCCCGTTCGACGACCTCGTCGAGGACATTGCCAGAGACGACCGACCCGAGCGTGTCGAACACCGCTTGGCCCCAGGGGTTCATCTTCTCGGTCTGATCGCCGGGCAGGTACCCGAGTTCCTGGCCGCCGACCGCGAACAGGGGACGGAAAACGATGATCTTGCGCTGCTGCTGCCGCTCGAGCACTGCCTCGAGCGCCGCGCACAGGGCAAGAGCCGACTTCCCCGTGCCAGCCCGGCCGCCAAGGGACACGATGCCGACCTCGGGATCGAGAAGAAGGTCGATCGCCACGCGCTGCTCAGCCGAGCGGCCGTGCAGTCCGAACACATCGCGGTCGCCACGCACGAGTCGGTAACCACCGTCGCCGGTGACACGGCCAAGGCCCGAGCCCCGCTCGGAGTGAATGATCAGGCCGGTGTTGACCGGCAGCCCCGTCACCTGTTCGCTGGCGCCGACTTCGCTTTCGTACAGATCGCTGAGCTCGTCCCCGGAGATGTCGATCGTCGCGATGCCGGTCCAGCCGGAGTCGACAGCCTGCTCGGCAAGGTACTCCTCGGCCGAAATGCCGAGCGACGCCGCCTTGACCCGCATCGGCAGGTCCTTGGAGACGACGGTGACCTCCTGACCATCGGATGCCAGGTTCATGGCCACGGCAAGGATGCGGCTGTCGTTGTCTCCCAGTCGCATACCCGAAGGCAACGCGTCAGGGTTGGTGTTGTTCAACTCGACCCGCAGCGTTCCGCCGGCGCCGACCGGGACCGGGAAGTCGAGTCGTCCGTGCTCGACGCGCAACTCATCGAGGTGGCGTAGCGCCTGCCGTGCGAAGTATCCGATCTCTGGATCGTGCCGTTTGCCTTCGAGTTCGGTGATGACCACCACCGGGACCACGACGTTGTGCTCGGCGAATCGGAAGAACGCGCGCGGATCGCTCAGCAGCACCGATGTGTCGAGCACGTAGGTGCGCAGCGTCTGATCCTGCTCGGCATCTTCGATCCGGCCGTCCTGGTGAACCCGGTCCTGTGCCTGTGCTGCCCGTGTGGTCACAACCCACTCCCGCCCCGGGTGGTAATTCCCGGTACCCAGCGAGTCGACCAGGGGTCACGAGTCGCGATCCTGACGGCCGACCCGGTCGGGCGCCTTGCCCGACGAGTTGAACGTACGACGGGGATCGGGCGCCGTAGGCATCGACACGCTGTCGACACCGTTACATCGAGGTAAATTCCTCCGAGCCCTACCAGGCTCGGGCTGCCACGTAGGCCGAGAGCGTGGCGGCCAGCAGCGACAGCGATTCGTCATCGGTACCGGCGTGGGCAGAGACGCGGATCGTGCCGCCCCGGGGGGTGATCGTGACTCCCGCATTAGCGAGGGCAGCCGCGAGCGGCCCCGCGTCCTGCGGTTCCGGAGCCAACGTCACGATCCCCGCGCGGCGCTCGGGCTCTCGCGGGGTGATGACGGGGATGGCGTTCTCATCGGCGATCTCGATCACTCGCGTTGCCCGCGCCTCGACGGCTGCGGCGATCGTCGCCACACCGACCTGGTGAATCTCATGGAGTGCACTGCCCAGGCGAGCAGCCGCGAGCGAATCGGCCTTCGAGACGATGAAAGCGCGCGCATCTCGCGACGGCTCAGGCACCTCATCCACGGGCAGTCCATCGGCAACCCCGGCGTAGCCCGAGAGCACCGGGGTCAGCCGATCGACCGCACGCGGGCTGTAGGTGGCGACGCCGGTGCCGCGTCCGGCGCGCAGCCACTTGTATCCGTTGGCACAGACGACATCCGCCGCACCGTAATCGGCGTCCACGATCCCGAGCCCCTGGATCGCGTCGACGATGAGCAGTCGGTCTCCGATCACGTCGCGGAGGGCGCTGAGGTCGACGCGATAGCCGGTGCGAAAATCCACGAGGCTCACGGCGACCGCCGTGACCTCATCGGTGAGGGCTTCGCGGACGGCATCCGGGGTCACAAACCCGTGCTCGGGCTCGAGCCACGCCGCTCGCATCGTGCCGAGCGACGCCTCGGCGCGCGCCGCGGCGATCGTCAACGCCGGGTACTCGGCACGAGAGAGCAGAAGCGTGCCGCTGAGGCCGTAGATCGCCTGCTGCAGGCCGTGACTGGTCGAGGGCTGAATGACGATCTGCTCCGCGGGAACACCCAGCACGGATGCCGCGTGAGAGCGCGACTGGTCGACGTGCTCGTTGACGAGGTCAACGCTCGAGCGGCGGCCCGTTCCGAGGAGCTCGGCATCCGCGTGCACTTCGCTGCGAACAACTGGCGAGAGCGGTCCGAATGCCGCCCAGTCGAGATAGCCGGGCTCGGAATCGAAGGACTCGATATACGTCGTGATATCACCCGTCACTGTCACATTTTCGCACGCCGGACGAAGGCGTGGGCTGGCGCAGCGGTCCCTCAGCCGCCGAAGCGGCGCTCCCGACTCGCATAATTACGCAGCGCACGAAGGAAGTCCACTTCCCGAAGGTCGGGTCCGAGCGCCTCCATGAAGTAGAACTCGCTGTGTGCGCTCTGCCAGAGCAGGAAGTCGCTGAGCCGTTGCTCTCCGGAGGTTCGGATGACGAGGTCGGGGTCTGCCTGCCCCCCGGTGTACAGGTGTTCACCGATCTGCTCGGGGGTGAGGCTTGCGGCAAGCTCCTCGAGGGACCCGCCGTCCCGATCGTGGGCGGCGATGATGCTGCGGACGGCATCCACGATCTCGGAACGCCCCCCGTAACCGACAGCCAGATTCACGTGAAGGCCGGGGTTGCCAGCTGTCCGATCTTCCGCGGCGCGGAGCACCCTGGTGAGCTCAGGGGGAAGGAGCTCGGCTCGACCCACGTGCTTGACCCGCCAGTCGCGAACCCGCGAGATCTCCTCGGCAAGCTCAGCGATGATCTGAAGCAGGTCCTTCAACTCGGCGGCATCGCGCTTGCGGACATTGTCGGTCGAGAGTAGGTAGAGCGAGACGACCTTGACTCCGAGGTCGTCGCACCACTCCAGGAACTCCCGCATCTTCGCGGCTCCCGCTCGATGACCGTGTGCGGCGGTCTCGTAGCCGAGCTGACGCGCCCAACGCCGATTTCCGTCGATCATCATCGCGATGTGATGCGGCATGTTCTCGGGGGTCAGCTCACGGCGAAGCCGAGCGGTGTAGAGCCGATACAGCGGGCCCTTGCCGCGCGCTGTCCCGAGTCCCGATGCCACACGGCCACGTTACTCCTGCCCCCGGCCCGGGTACGGCGAGCTGCCACGCGCCGACGCGTGCCCCCGCGGGAATACTCCGGCTCGTAGGCTCGGAGGGTGAGCTCTGGCGTGAACCATCCCACTGATCGCCCGACCCCCGAGTGGGACGAGTCGGTCGCTGGCGCCGAGATGCCGCGGCTGCCGCTGATCGAAGAGGCTGAGTCGGTCACTCCTGAGGAATTGAAGCCCTCGTGGCGTGGCTGGATCCACGCAGCCACCTTCCCCATCGCGATAGCTGCAGGCATCGTCCTGATCGCCCTGTCCCAGGGAGCGGCCGCGAAATGGTCGGCCGCAGTGTTCATGCTGACGTCGCTGTTGCTGTTCGGGAACTCGGCGCTGTACCACCGGTTCCGGTGGAAGCCGAAGACCCGCGCGGTCCTCAAGCGCATCGATCACGCGAACATTCTGCTTCTGATCGCCGGCACCTATACCCCGATCGCGGTGCTCGCGCTACCGACGAGCCAGTCGATCATTCTGCTTTCGCTGGTCTGGGGTGGGGCGATTCTCGGCATCCTGTTCCGCGTGTTCTGGATCGACGCCCCACGCTGGCTGTACGTGGCGCTCTATCTCGTGCTCGGATGGGCTGCGGTCATGTACATCGTGCCGCTGTTCCAGGCCAACGTCGCGATGATGGTTCTGGTCGCGGTAGGCGGCATCCTTTACACCCTCGGTGCCGTCGTGTACGCGCTCAAGCGTCCTAACCCGTGGCCGAACCACTTCGGGTTCCACGAGATCTTCCACGTGTGCACGGTGCTGGCGTTCCTCTGCCACTGGACGGCGTGCCTGCTCATCGGCCTCAGCCCCGCCTATCACGGCTAGGACTGCCGCAGCGGACCCGCGCAGCTAGGACCGCTCGGATCCGTCGACACTGGGAGATGCGTCGCCGTCGGTCTCGTCGGCTTCGGGCGATCGCTCCGCGTCAGCTTCTGCCTTCTCCTCGGCATCCAGTTCTTCGCGGATGTCGGCACGCACCCGGCCACGACGGATGCGGCGCATCATGTCGGTGATGAGCAGGATGACCACGACCGCCAGCAGTGCGATGACCAGAAAGCCCCACGGCCCCGGAGTGACGAGGTCGGGATTGACCGTCACCGACGGGCTTGGAACCGGGGTCGAGGTCCCCAACAGAATGCGCATCATGTCTCGTTTCGACTGGCCAGCGTCTAGCCTGGAGTTCCAGCCTAACGACTCACGAGACACCCCCGATGACTACCGCACCCCCCGCCGCTGACGACGCGATCCGCGCGAGACTCGACGATCGCTACGGACGACGACGCGGGGGCCCCTCGCGCTGGGTGATCGTCCTCGGTCTCGCGATCGTGGTTGCAGTCATCGGCTGGTTCGGCTGGATGACGGTGGCAACCTCGCTCGAGAGCGTGGATGCCGATACCACCGGGTTCGCTGTGGTCGATGACGGCACCGTAAGCCTGAGCTTCCAGATCACCGCGCCGCTTGAACGCGAAGTCGCGTGCATCCTCGAGGCGCAGGACGAAGAGCATGGAATCGTCGGCTGGCGGGTGCTCGTGATCCCGCCCTCGAGCGAGCACACCCGCGCGTTCGTCGAGACGATCCCGACGACGGCGGCAGCGACGACGGGTTTGATCAACTCGTGCTGGGTGACGTAATCTAGCCAGACCGTAATCAACGACGCCCTGGCGATGCCGGGGCGTCTTGCCATATCGGCGCCGACGAAAGGAGACGCTCGTGTCCAGCGATGCCCCGGTGACCTTCCTGACCCAGGAGGCCTTCGACCGCCTCAACGCGGAGCTCGAGCACCTGTCAACCGTCGGGCGTGAAGAGATCGCCAAGCGCATCGAAGCTGCGCGTGAAGAAGGCGACCTCAAGGAGAACGGCGGCTACCACGCCGCCAAGGACGAGCAGGGCAAGCAGGAGGCTCGCATCCGCACGCTCCAGGCTCTGCTCAAGAATGCCACCGTGGGGGTCGCACCCGAGAGCACGGGCGTCGTGGAGTCCGGCACCGTTGTCACCGCTGTCATCGCCGGTGGAGAAGAGGTTTTCCTCCTCGGTAACCGCGAGATCGGTGCCGGGTCAGAACTCGATGTCTACAGCGAGGCCTCACCGCTCGGCTCTGCCATCCTGGGCCTGAAGGAAGGCGACAAGACCTCCTACACTGCGCCCAACGGACGCGAGATCACCGTGGAAATCGTCAAGGTCGAGACCTACGACGGCCAGTAGGTCGGGGTCACTCGGAGGCGACGTGCACGACGAATCCGGCGTTCTCGAGCGTCGCGATCACGTGAGCCTTGTGCTCTTCGCCTCGGGTCTCGACGCTGAGCTGCAGAATCACCTCACTGATCTGTAGACCTTGCCCATGGCGGGTGTGCAGGACTTCGATGACGTTGGCGCCGGCGAGCGCCAGCAGCTCTGAGACTCGAGCCAGCTGCCCGGGGCGGTCAGGCAGTGGGATGCGCATTGTCATATAGCGACCGGATGCCGACAGTCCGTGAGCGACGACACGCTGCAGCAGCAGGGGATCGATGTTGCCGCCCGACAGCACGCATGCCGTCGGTCCATGGGCTGCGACCTTACCCGCGAGGATGGCGGCGACACCGACAGCACCCGCGGGCTCCACGACCTGCTTCGCGCGTTCGAGCAACACGAGGAGGGCCCGCGCGATGTCGTCCTCCGACACCGTGACAACCTCGTCCACCAACTGGCTGATGATCTCGAAGGGCAGATCTCCCGGCCGCGCGACAGCGATGCCGTCGGCGATCGTCGCTCGGGTGGCAACCTCCATCGGGCGACCCGCCGCAAGCGAGACAGGATAGGCCGCAGAGTTCTCGGCCTGGACACCAATGACGCGCACGGTCCGGCCGACTGCCGCAGCGCGGGCCTTCACCGCAGCGGCAACACCCGACATCAGTCCCCCGCCGCCGATCCCGATGATGACGGTGTCGAGATCGGGCATGTCATCCATCAGCTCGAGACCGAGGGTGCCCTGGCCGGTGATGATGTCGGGGTGATCAAAGGGGTGGATCAGCACCGCGCCCGTACGTTCAGCGAACTCGGCGGCGAGGCGAAGTGGTGTCTCGACGGTCGCTCCCTCGAGGACGACGTCAGCCCCGTAACCGCGGGTCGCCAGGAGCTTCGGGACCGGCACACCGAGGGGCATGAAGATCGTCGCGGAGATGCCGAGCTCGTGAGCCGCCAGCGCGACGCCCTGTGCGTGATTGCCCGCAGAAGCGGCGACGACTCCACGCGCACGCTCCGACTCCGTGAGGCGGGAGAGCCGGTTGGCCGCGCCGCGAATCTTGAACGAGCCGGTCCGCTGCAGGTTCTCGAGTTTGAGAGCGACGGGAACACCGAGCAGGTCGGTCAGATGCAGGGACTCGTCCATCGGGGTGCGGCGGATGACTCCCGACAGAGTCGCTGCAGCATCCTCGATGTCGGCGAGGGTGGGGATACTCACTTGCCGATTCTCCTCGGACGCGGAACTGTCGACCAAATCAGGTCTGGGGCCTCGGGTTTCGCGCCCGTCTCCCACGCTCTATCACCGAGGTAGACCGCGACCACGTTGACGAACGCCGCAAGCGGCACGGCGAAGAGGGCTCCGGGGATGCCGGCGATGAGCGCCCCACCGGCGACCACGAGCACCACCGCGAGGGGGTGCACCTTGACCGCTGATCCCATGAGGAGCGGCTGGAGGACGTGGCCCTCGAGCTGCTGGACGCCGAGCACGACCACCAGCATCCACAGCGCGATCAATGGCCCGTTGTAGACGAGGGCCAGGAAGACGGCGAGCGCGCCGGTGACGACGGCACCGACGATGGGGATGAAGGAACCGAGGAAGACGAGCACCGCGATGGGAATCGCAAGCGGAACCCCGAGCAGGAAGGCCCCAAGGCCGATGCCGACAGCGTCGATCGTTGCCACGAGCAACTGCGTGCGAGCGTAGTTTGCGACAGTGACCCAGCCTGCGCGGCCGGCCCCGTCGACGGCGGGTCGCGCTGCCCGGGGGAACAGACGCGTCGTCCAGCGCCAGATACCCGCCCCGTCGGCGAGCAGCGTGAGCAGGATGAAGACCGTGAGCAGTGCGCCGGTTGCGACATGCCCGACGGTGGTGCCGATCGCCAGCGCACCCGACCACAGCAGTTCGGCCTGCTGTTGGATGAAGGTCCATGCTTGCGCGAGCAGGTCGTCGATCTGGTCGGCAGTGAGGTGAAGGGGACCGTCGATCAGATATTGACGGAACTGCTGGATCGCCTCGATGGTGCGGGACTGGACCGACGACCACTGCTGTGTGATCTGCCAGATGGCAAGCCACAGCAAGCCGGTGACGATCGCTGCAGTGCCGAGGACCGCGATGGCGATCGCGAGCCACCTCGGGAAACGCAGGCGAAGCATCCCGGTAAACGCCGGCCATACCAGTGCCGTGAGCAGAATCGCGATCAGCAGCGGGATGACCAGCAGCTTGAGCTGGATCACGAGCCAGATTCCGACCCCGACCGCTGCCGCGATCACCAGGAACCGCCACGCGTACGCGGCGGCCAGATGCAGCCCGGGCGGAATGCCGCGCGTCGCCTGAACCGACACGATCCGTCGCCTGTCCCGGATCGCGTCGAAGAACGACCCCGTGGGCTTGTCGTCGGACGTGCTCATCCGTTCAGTCTAGAACTGGCACATGCCGCCAGCCGGATGCGCTGGCGCTAGCGTGGTGGTGTGAAACGTGGCGCCCTTATCGCTGTTGTCGCAGCGGGAGCGGCGCTTCTCGTGCTCGCCGGGGTGGTGCTGTGGCTGGTGTTGCGCCCCTCCGGACCGCAGTCAGCAGCGGAGGACTACCTCGCTGCGCTCAGCCGCGGCGATGCCGCATCGGCGCTCGGGCTCGTGGTCACGGACGGGCTCGATGTGTCCTCCGCCGAGGACGCGTTCGCCGGCGTTTCGGGGACGATCTCGGAAGCCAGGGTGACCGCCATGAACGAGGACGGTGACACGGCGACCGCTGAGATCGCGTACACGCTGGATGCGGCATCCGCCTCGGGTGAGATCACGCTCGTCCGCACCGACGCGGGATGGAAGGTGACCCAGAGCGGGCTCGGCACCCTCACGATCGCTTCGGCGCGCGGCGATGCTGCAGCGATCGGCACCGCGATCGTCGAGGTGGGCGCTCCGTTCCTTCTCCTTCCCGGGCTCTACGACGTGCTTCCCGCGCCGGTCGGCATCCTGACGGGGACTGCGACGGCGGGGGTTACCCCTGGCGGAGCTGCAACAGCCGACCTGCAGCCCGAACTGTCAGACACCGCGCTGGAGACCGCATCTGCGCAGGTGCAGGCCTACATCGACGCGTGCACGGCACCGACGGATGCTGTGCCGGAGGGTTGCGGCATCCGCGTCCCCTGGGCCGCAGATCTCGCGACACTGACCTCACTGGCGTTCCGCGTCGAAACGGCGCCGACCCTCGCCTTCGCCGAGGATCTGTCGAGCTTTGCCGCTACCGGCGGGGTCCTCGTTGCGACGGCAACCGGCACGGCTCGCGACGGCTCAGCGGGGACGTTCACCTACCGCACCGACGATTGGTCGCTGCGCGGCGGCATGGACTTCACCGGTAACCAGTTGGTGCTGTCGGTCGACTGAACACCTCCAGCTGGCGAACCGGAAAGGTCAGAACTGGCCGCCCATCGTGTGCAGCCGTTCGATGCGCGCGGGAATCGGGGGGTGCGTGGCGAACAGGCGCGACATGCCCTTGGCGCTGAGCGGATTCGCGAACCACAGGTGGGCCATCGACGTGTTCTCGCGGCGGAGGGGTTGCGCGTGTGTCTCGAGCTTCGCGAGCGCGGAGGCGAGGCCGTCGGGGTCACGGGTCGTGAGCGCGCCGGTGGCGTCGGCAAGGTACTCGCGCTGACGCGAGATCGCCGCCTGCACGGCGCCTGCCAACAGCGGTGCGACGATCGCTGCCACGATCCCGAAGATGAGGAAAAGTAGCTGCGCCTGGCCGTTATTGCCTCCCGAACGGCGCAGACCACCGAAGAACGCCATCCGCATCAGGATGTCTGCCAGCAGCCCCACCGCCACGACGAGGCCGAACACGATGAGCGAGACCCGGATGTCGTAGTTGCGAATGTGGCCGAGCTCATGTGACAGAACGCCCTCGAGCTCGCGGTCGGTCATGATCTCGAACAGGCCCGTCGTCACGGTGATCGCCGCTTCCTCGGGCTTGCGGCCGGTGGCGAAGGCATTCGGCGCGGCATCCTCGACGACATACAGTCGCGGCATCGGGGTGCCGGTCGTGATGCACAGATTCTCGACGAGCCGGTAATAGCGCGGTGCCTCCTCGCGGGACACCTGGATGGCCCCGGCCATCGCGAGGGCCTCGCGGTCTGCCGCGAAGTACTGCACGGTGGCGTAGCCGACGGCGAAGATCAGCACGAAAGCGGTGACCCACCAGTTGTTGCCCATGAGCCATCCGGCCAGCAGCCCGATTGCCCCCAGGCCCAGGACGAACAGGACGAGGATGAACCAGGTATTGCGCTTATTCCGCGCGATGGCGCTGTACATGCGACCTCAGGGGGTCGATCAGAACTGGATGCGCGGCGGTTCGGAGATCGCTGCCCCGTCCACGACCTCGAAGAACTCGCGCTCGCTGAAGCCGAGATTCTTGGCGAAAAGGTTGTTCGGGAAGACCTTGATCTTCGTGTTCAACTCGCGAACGCCACCGTTGTAGAAGCGGCGGGATGCCTGGATCTTGTCTTCGGTGTCGACCAGAGCCTGCTGCAACTGCAGGAAGTTCGTGCTGGCCTGCAGCTGCGGGTAGGCCTCGGCGACGGCGAACAGCGACTTCAGCGCTTGCTGCACGTGCCCCTCGGCGACTCCCGCCTCCGCCGGGCCGGATGCCGACAGCGTCTCGGCGCGCGCCTGGGTGACGTTCTCGAAAACCGCGCGTTCGTGGGCCGCATAGCCCTTGACGGTTTCGATCAGCCCCGGGATCAGGTCTGCTCGTCGTTTGAGCTGGACGGTGATGTCGCTCCATGCCTCGTCGACGCGCACATTGAGCTGCACGAGCGAGTTGTATGTCGCCCAGAAATAGATACCGACAATGACGATGAGCGCCACGACGATCAGAACCGGGATCAGCCACTCCCACATGGCCCCCATCCTAGGGGACTCGCCTGCTCACTGACTGTGAGTGCGTCGGGTACCGCCGCAGCTGGATCAGGCCCCGAGAACCCGCTCCAGGTAGGTGTTCTGGAATGCCCGGCGCGGGTCGAGCCTGTCGCGCAGCGAGAGGAAGTCGTCGAACCGGGGGTAGCGCTCACGCAGCTGATCGGCATCCAACGTGTGCATCTTTCCCCAGTGGGGTCTTCCGCCGTGCGCGAGCATGATCTGCTCGACGGCGGTGAAGTACTCAGTCGGGTCTTCGCGCCAGTACCTGTGGACGGCGATGTAGCCCGAGCCGCGATCATGCGCTGTCGAGAGCCACCGATCGTCGCCGGCGGCGAATCGGACCTCCACCGGGAAGGAGATCCGCCATCCACGAGCGCGGATGAGCGCACGCATTTCGTCGAACGCGGGGCGCACGGCGGCGGCCGGGAGCGCGTACTCCATCTCGCGGAAACGCACGGTGCGGCTCTGGGTGAAGACGCGGTTGGACCGGTCGGTGTAGTCGCGGTTGCCGGTGAGCTTGACCGCGAGCCGAGAGAACGGGGGCACGACAGCCGGAACGCGGGCACCGACACCGCACACCGCTCGGTAGACACCGTTCGCGAGGAGTGTCTCGTCGACCCACTTCCCCACCGGCGGCAAGGGCTTGCGGACGGCGGATTCGGGCAGACGAGTATTGGATTTGGTCAGCGCGACATCCGTGTGCGGGAACCAGTAGTACTCGAAATGGTCGGTGCTCGCGACCCGGTCATCGAGGGAGTCAAGAACGTCGAGGAGCGGCTCCGGGCGCTCAGTAGCTTCGAGCACGAAAGCTGGAACGCACTGGACGGTGACATCGACCAGGATGCCGAGGGCGCCGAGTCCGAGGGCGACGGCGGGAAGGAGGTCGGCGTTCTCGGTGTCGCTCACGCGCAGGATGTCGCCGGTCCCCGTGACGAGTGTGGCACCGACGATCTGGGTGGAGATCCCGCCGAAGGCAGCACCGGTCCCGTGCGTCCCGGTCGAGATGGCTCCCGCGATCGTCTGCCGGTCGATGTCTCCGAGGTTCTGCATCGCCAGGCCGTAGCGCGCGAGGATCCCCGGGATCTGGTGCAGCCTCGTTCCGGCGCGCAGCGTCACGCGGCGCCGTTCGTGATCGATCGACACGAGCCCGGAGAGGTCGGTGAGATCGAGCAGCACGTCGGGTGCGACGGCGATACCGGTGAAGCTGTGCCCGGCACCCACCGCCTTGATGCGCCGGCCTCGGGCTAGGGCTGCCTGCACCGACCGCTGCACGGCATCCGCGGATGCCGGAAACTCGACGCTCTGCGGCCGCACCCGCGCCGAGCGTCCCCAGTTCTGCCACATGCCGCCGGGTCGTGTCACAGGAATGCCTTCCCTTCGCCGCGATACGTCGGAGCCTCGCCGACAACCCTGTCATCATCCACGAGAAGATAGCGCTCGACTCGTTCGGCGAGCTCCCCACTCTTGGCATGCCGGAACCACACCCGGTCTCCGACGCGCAGGCTTCGAGCAGCTTCACCCTGCAGCGGGGTCTGCACCTCGCCTGCTCCTTCACGGGGCAGTGTGCGAAGGCCTGGGGGCCATACCGGCTTCGGTTGGCGCGACGCGACGGGCGGGCCTGATGCGATCCATCCGCCGCCGAGCACCGTCGCGATGTCGGGAGTGGGCTTGCGGACCACTTCGAGCGAGAAAGCCGCAGCGGGTTGGGGCGTGAAGATGCGGTATCCGTCGAACAGGTGACCGGCGAACAGGCCGCTTCCCGCTGTCACCTCCGTGACCGCCTGATCGGATGCCGTGAACTCGAGCGAGCCCGTTCCGCCACCGTTGACGAACTCGAGGGGCGCGATGGAGCGCAAGGCCGCCACGATCGCTTCGCGCCGGGCCAGAAGCTCTGCGGAGGAGCGCTGCTGCATCCATCGGATGAGGCCGTCACCGGAGCCGGTGGCATCTCCCTGGCCCGCGATCTGCGCCTCGTACATCATGAGTCCGACGAGTCGGAAGCCATCGCGTCTGGTGATGGCTCTCGCGAGGCTCGCCACCTCCCCCGGCTCGTGCACGGGTGAGCGGCGCACGCCGATGTGGCCGAGCGCGGGGGCGCGCCAGGATGCGTCAGCGTCGATCGCGACGCGGATGGTGGGCCGCGCGCGGGGCGGTACGACGGCGTCAACAACGTCGAGCTGGGCAAGGTCATCGACCATGAGGGTGACGCGTGCGCAGGCCTGCTCGTTCTCGGCGAGGGCGGCGATCGCTGCGCGGTCAACGGTCGGATATCCGAGAACGACGTCGTCATGAGTTTCGGCGAGCCAGAGTGCTTCGGGCAGCGTGAAGGCCAGGATGCCGGCGTAGCCCGGGAGCGCGAGGGTCGCGTCGATCGCTTCTCGCACCCGGACGGATTTGCTCGCGACCCGGATGGGGACGCCCGCAGCGCGCACCGCCATGTCGAGTGCGTTGCGCCGGAGCGCCCCGAGGTGCAGGGTCGCCACGGGGCCGGAAACGTCGGCTATGGCATCCGTTTGCCTGCGCCAATAGGCGGCGGCGTCGTGAGCCGGCTGTTTCGCATCCGCCATGGCCTGAGCAAGCGACACCATGACGGCACTCTACCCGGGCAGGCGGGGCGCTTCCGGTCGCGACAGGCTCGCGCGCATCCACTCTGGTAGAGCGCAGGTGAGCGGGTTAGGGTGCCGCCATGACAAGACGGGAGAGCCCGACGTTTCGCGTCAGTGTCGCTGCAATCGTTGGGACGATCGCGGTGTTTCTCTATGCGGCATTGGCGGCGGTGCAGATCCTGGTGCTGAACCCTCTCGCGTTCGCGCCGGGGAAGACTCTCAGTCAGATTCACACCGATCTCGCCCAGGCAGGTGAGGCCATCGGCACACCATTAGTCCTGGCGATCCTGGGTCTCGGGCCGGCGCTGGCCGTGCTGCTCATGCTTCTGCTCTCGCGGCAGCCGACCATCGGTGCCCGCGCTATCGGGATCGGTTATGCCTCACTTCTTGCGTTCGGCGCGCCTGCATACTTCATCGCGTCATTCGGCCCCGGTATGGCGTTGGCAGATACCTACCTCACCTCTGGCGCCGATCATTCGGGCTGGAGCTTTGTGCTGTACGGCGTGAGTGCGGGTGCGATCGTTGTCGCCGCTGTTCTGGCCCTGGTGCCTCAGCGCGGCGCCGGGCGACAACCGCTGAAACAACCGACGCTCGCGGAGTGACCGACGCATCTAGCGGCCACGCCCCGATCGGTCCAGCTGCAGCCATGCGGTTACGGCGGTGCCTGGATTTCGTTCGCGCCGATCCTGATCGTCGGCTCCCGGCGCGTTCAGGCTGCGTTGGGGTAGAAGGCGCGCTCAGGCCGCGTTGGGGTAGAAGGTCGGGAGGTGTCGTTCGGGCTTGACGATGTAGCGGCGCCCGTGTGGGGATACCCATTCCAGGGACCCGTCACCAAGATGCGTGATGACCCCCCCGCCGTGATGCTTCACGGTGTGGTGTCCCTGGCAGAACGGTGCCGTGTTCGTCACGGAGGTTTCCCCGCCGTCGGCCCACGCGACCGAATGGTCGATCTGACACTGCGACGCGGGTTTCGAGCATCCCGGTCCCATGCACCGGTCAGCCCGCCACTTCACCAGCTTCGCCAACTCCGGCGGCGGCCGATACCGTGTGCGGCCCACCGAGATGACGGCGCCGGTTTCGGGGTGGGTGAGCACCCGCATCCACCCCGACGCGGCACCGGCGAGCTCACGGGCCCGTTCGATCGGGATCGGACCGACGCCCTCCACCTCCGCCGGGTCGGTCACCCCGTCGACGCCGAGGAGCGCGAGGGCGGGGACGGTGACGACAACGGTCGCGCGGATCCCGCGCGCCTGCTTTGGGTGCTGG
>MDTD01175897.1_pt1 | contig 26506 bp, 20 predicted proteins | sample 811221 | NCBI WGS metagenome assembly MDTD01 (sample SAMN05326646, study PRJNA326480) | marine metagenome | isolation source: seawater | place: Pacific Ocean: South West | collected 2011 | reverse complement strand
GGTTTTAGAAAAGTTTTTTGGAAAAAGACAAGAAGAAGCTACACAAATTATGCTCCACGTTCATCAAAAAGGTATTGGTGTTTGCGGTATTTATACATATGAAATTGCAGAAACCAAAGCAGTACAAGTTACAAATTATGCCCGTAAATATGAACATCCACTTCAAATGCAATTAGAAAAGGAATAAAAAATGCTATCAAAATCATTAGAGGAAACATTAAGACGCGCCATGAACTTAGCATCCTCCAAGAAGCATGAGTTTGCTACATTAGAGCATTTGTTATTCTCCTTATTGGAAGATAAAGATGCAATTGAAGTATTTAAAGCATGTGGTGTAGATATAAAACTTTTAGAAGGTGACTTAAATAGTTATTTAGATAAAGATTTAAAATCAATTGTTAGTTCAAATGAAGATATAGATACTCAACCAACGTCAGGGTTTCAACGTGTTGTTCAAAGAGCTGTTATACATACACAATCATCAGGTAAAAATGAAGCTAATGGTGCTAACGTCTTAGTTGCAATGTTCTCTGAAAGAGATTGTTACGCAGTATATTTACTTCAAAAGCAAAATATGAAAAGACTTGATGCTGTAAGTTTTATTAGTCATGGTCTTGCAAAAGATCCTAACTACGCTCAGTCTAAAATTGATGGAGATGCAAATAATGATAATCAAACAAATTCAAAAAAAGAAAGTGCATTAAAAAAATATGCTATTGACTTAAATGAAAAATCTGCTTCTGGAAAAATTGACCCTGTTATAGGAAGAAAGAAAGAACTTGATAGAACCATTCAAGTTTTATGTAGAAGAACCAAAAATAATCCTCTGTTGGTTGGAGATCCTGGTGTAGGAAAAACAGCCATAGCAGAAGGACTTGCAGATAAAATTGTTAAAGGAGAGGTCCCAGAAGTATTATTAAAATCTGAAATTTATGCTTTAGATATGGGTGCACTTCTTGCTGGCACAAGGTATAGAGGAGATTTTGAAGAACGTTTAAAAGCAGTCATTAAAGAAATTGAAAAAAATGAAAACGCTATCTTATTTATTGACGAAATTCATACTATAATTGGTGCTGGAGCGACCAGTGGGGGCGCTATGGATGCCTCAAATTTGTTAAAGCCTGTTCTTCAAACGGGAACACTAAAATGTATAGGTTCAACCACGTATAAAGAGTACAGAGGCTATTTTGATAAAGATAGAGCTCTCGTAAGAAGATTTCAAAAAATAGATGTTAAAGAACCCAACGTCGATGATACAATTAAAATCTTAATGGGTCTCAAGTCTAGATATGAAGATCATCATAAAATCAAATTTACAAATGAAGCAATTAAAACTGCAGTTGAATTATCCTACAGGTACATAAATGAAAGAAAACTCCCTGACAAAGCTATTGATGTTATTGATGAAACAGCCGCTGCTCAGATGCTAATTCCACAAAATAAAAGAAAAAAAACAATAGATAAACACGAAATTGAGGAAACAGTTGCTTTGATCGCCAGAATACCACCAAAAAGTGTTTCTAAAGATGATAAAAAAGCTTTATTAAATTTAGAAAGTGATTTAAAGAGAATGGTTTACGGTCAAGATAAAGCTATATCCGCCTTAGTCTCGAGTATAAAATTGTCAAGAGCTGGTCTCAGAGAGGGAGAAAAACCAATTGGTTGTTATTTATTTTCTGGACCTACTGGTGTTGGAAAAACAGAAGTAGCAAGACAGTTGTCTGAATCATATGGTATTAAACTTACTAGATTTGATATGTCTGAATATATGGAAAGACACACAGTTTCTAGGTTGATAGGGGCACCTCCAGGTTATGTTGGTTTTGATCAAGGAGGATTATTGACTGATGCAATAGATCAGAACCCTCATTCAGTTTTACTTTTAGATGAAATTGAAAAAGCACACCCTGATTTGTTTAACTTGTTACTTCAAGTAATGGATCATGGTAAGTTAACTGATAATAATGGTAAATCAGTAGATTTCAGAAATGTAATTTTAATCATGACTACTAATGCAGGAGCATCAGAGTTTTCAAAATCTTCTATTGGTTTTTTAAATGACACAAAAAATGATGCAGATAAAGAGGCTATAGAAAAATTATTCACTCCAGAATTTCGAAATAGATTAGATGCTGTTATACCTTTCGATTATTTAGATATAGAAGTTATCAAAATGGTTGTTGATAAGTTTATAATGCAATTAGAGGCACAATTATCTGATAAAGGTGTTTCTATAATGCTTTCTGATGTAGCTAGAAATTGGTTAGCTAAAGAAGGATATGACAAAATTTTTGGAGCAAGGCCGTTAAATAGACTAATTCAAGAAAAAATAAAAAAACCACTTGCGGAAGAACTTCTCTTTGGAAAGTTAGTTAAGGGAGGAAATGTTTTTGTAGATAATAAAAATAATGAATTAATCATTAAATCTGAACCCTCTTCCAAGATGCCAGACAAAAAGAATACAAAAATCAAGATTTAGTTTTTTTTAATGTAAATGGATTGTCGGTGATATTAATATAATTAATATTTTCTTGAATATATTTTTTTTCATCATTAATAAAATTTGAGACTGCACTTTTAAAACTTGTATTTGGCAGATAATGATAACTATAAGTTGGTTTTGCTAGGTATCCCCGTTTAACTTTATGGTGACCTTGAGCACCAGCTTCAACAAATTTTAACCCTTGATCTATTGCATGCTCTATAGCTTGGTAATAACACATTTCAAAATGCAAAAAAGGAATATGAACATTAGATCCCCAGTTTCTTCCATATAAACAATTTTGATCAATAAAGTTTAATGCACCAGCAATAATTTTATCATCTTGCCTTGCGACAATAAGAACGATTTTTTCATTTAATCTCTTCGAAATAGAGGAAAAAAAATCTCTTGTTAGATAAGCACTACCCCATTTTTTATCAATTGTGTCTAAATAAAACTTGTAAAATTGATCCCAGATAAAAGAATTTAAATCATCACCACTAATTCTTTTAATAATAATTCCTGTTTTTTGAATAAAATTTCTTTCCTTTTTAATCATTTTTCTTTTTGAACTTTTAAGATCTTTTAAAAAGTCTTCAAAATTAGAATAATTGTTATTTTCCCAGTGAAATTGTAAACCAACTCTTTTTAACCATCCTTTTTTTTCTAAAATACTGTTAACTTTATCATCTAAAAAATTTATGTGAGCAGAACTTAAATTATTTTTAATTGTAAGATCCATTAAGAACTGACTAATATTTTTAATAACAATTTCTCTTTTACTTTCTTCATACAAAAAACGAGGTCCTTTAACTGGTGTAAAAGGTATAGCAGAAATTAATTTAGGGTAATACGAACCTCCAGCCTTTTGATAGGCATTTGCCCAACTATGATCAAAAACATATTCTCCGTAAGAATGGCTCTTGAGGTAATTAGGTAAAATTCCTATAATTTTTTTATTTATATCTTTTAAAATTATGTGTTGAGGTAACCATCCTGTTTCTGAACAAACAGACTTAGATTTTTCTAATGAGTACAAAAATTCATAATTTGTAAATGGATGGTCATTTATATTTAAACTATTCCAAATTTCTGACCCGATCTTAGATATATCTGAAATTATATCCAAATGCATTTTATTTATCTTAGCTCAAAAATTCCTTCAATTTCAACTGGCGCATTTAGAGGAAGACTTGAAACACCTACTGCAAATCTTGAATGCTTTCCGTTGTCTCCAAAAACTTTAACCATAATATCTGATGCACCATTTATTATAGTTGGTTGTGCCGTAAAGGATGAAGACGAAGCTACAAACCCACCTAATTTCACAACTCTTGAAACTCTATTTAAATCTCCATCGCATGCTGATTTTACCTGACTTATTAGAGCAAAAGCGCACAATTTTGCCATTTCAATAGCATCATTTGAACTAACAGTTTCACCAACAATACCTGTTATTGGTATTTTACCATTTTGAAATGGAAGCTGACCAGATATAAAAACGAGTTTGTTAGTAATTACATATGGAACATAATTACCCGCAGGTGTTGATGCATCTTCTAATTCTATTTTATGATGTTTCAAATTATCTTCAATATTCATAAACTTCATTACCTTATATCTGTTAAGAGCACCCCGAAGTAGCGCCACATGTATTACATTTCATGCATGTTCCATTTCTAACCAAAGTGAAATTACCGCACTCACCACAAGCTTCACCTTCAAAACCTTTAATTTTAGCTTCAATTTCTTTAGAAATAGTTGAGTTTTGTTTCAACAATACCTCATTAGTTTGATTATTATTATTAATATCTTTCAACTCATTCTCATAGGTGTCTAGATAATCTTTGGTTTGGAAAACTGATACGTTATCTGCTGCGCCTCCTGATACAACTTTAAGTTCTCTTCTTACAAATCCTCTAGATGCAACTTTATGTGTTGTTTCATCTCCCCTTACTCCTACACCTGTTGGACTTGTATCAATATTATTTACATCAACATGACCTAAGTCATGTCTATCTAAATAAGAAATCGCTAGTTCTCTGAAAATGTAGTCTAAAATAGATGTAGACATTTTTATGGTATCGTTTCCAGTAACTATACCTTGTGGCTCAAATCTAGTAAATGTAAACGCTTCAACAAACTCTTCTAACGGCACTCCATACTGCAATCCAATTGAAACAGCAATTGCAAAGTTATTCATTAAAGATCTAAAAGCAGCTCCTTCTTTGTGCATATCAACAAAGATTTCACCTAATTTACCATCTTCATATTCACCAGTTCGAAGGTAGACTTTATGGCCCCCAACTATTGCTTTTTGGGTATAACCTTTTCTTCTAAGTGGTAATTTTTCTCGCTCTACTCTTAAAACTCTTTCAACAATTTTCTCAACAACTTTTGTTGTTTTTTCTGTAATTATTTCTTCATCATTAATATCTTCATCTTCAATCAAACTTGAATTAAGTGGCTGACTTAATTTTGAGCCATCTCTGTAAAGAGCATTAGCCTTGAGACATAATTTCCAAGACAACATATAGGCATTACTACAATCTTCTATCGATGAGTTGTTTGGCATATTAATTGTTTTTGAAATAGCGCCAGATATAAAAGGTTGAGCAGCTGCCATCATTCTTATATGGCTATCAACTGATAAAAATCTTTTACCAATTCTTCCACAAACATTAGCACAATCAAAAACTTCTAGGTGCTCTTCTTTTAGATGAGGTGCACCTTCGAGTGTCATGGATCCACAAACATGAATATTGGCAGCATCAATTTCTTCTTTTGTAAATGATAAAAAGCTAAGCATATCAAAAGAAAAATCATTGAGTTGATCTTCTGAAATACTTAGAACATTTTTGCAAAAATCTTTACCTAAAGTGAATTGGTTAAAAACAAACTTAATATCAAAAGCACTTTCTAGTGAGCTTTCAATCAAATTAATCTGCTCTTCTTTAAAGCCTTTTTGTCTTAGAGCTGAATGGCTTATTGATTGACAGTTTTTGAGGCTACCAGCTCCTAGAACATAGTTTTTAACATCAACTATTTGTTTACTGTTATAGCCTAAATTTTTAAGCGCTTCAGGGACAACTTGGTTAATTATTTTAAAGTAACCTCCACCAGCTAATTTTTTAAATTTAACCATCGCAAAGTCTGGTTCAATACCTGTTGTATCACAATCCATTACAAGTCCAATTGTTCCAGTTGGAGCTATGACTGTAGTTTGAGCATTTCTAAAACCATATTTTTCACCTTCTTTTAGGGCTTTTTCCCAAGCTTTTGATGCTGAATTAGGTAGATCTTCAGAAGGACAGTCTTCTCTAATGAGAGGTACTGGATTGATAGTTAAATTATCGTACCCGTCTTTATAACCATCTGCTGCTCTTTTATGATTTCTAATTACTTTCAACATATCTTTTGAGTTGATTTCATATTTTGAAAAAGCACCCAACTCTTTTGCTATTTCTGCAGATGTTGCGTATGAAATTCCTGTCATAATGGCTGAAATTGATGAACAAACAGCTCTACCTTCATCGCTATCATATGGGATGCCCCATGACATTAAAAGACCACCAATATTTGCATAACCAAGCCCAAGAGTTCTGTAGTCAAATGATTTTTGGGCAATTTCTTTTGAAGGAAATTGTGCCATCATTACAGAAATCTCAAGTGTTAATGTCCATAATCTACATGCATGTTCAAAAGCATTTATATCAAGCTTTTTATTATTTTTACTAAACTTAATTAAATTTAAAGAAGCAAGGTTACAAGCTGTATCGTCAATGAACATATATTCAGAACATGGATTAGAAGCATTTATTTTTTCTTCTTTAGGACATGTATGCCATTCATTAATAGTTGAATCGTATTGTAAACCAGGATCTGCACATGCCCAGGCAGCTTCTGTTATTTTATCCCAAAGATCTTTAGCCTTAACTTTTTTAAAAACTTTACCATCAGTTCTTCTTATAAGTTCCCAGTCACTGTCATTTTCAACTCGTTTTAGAAAGTCATTCGTTACTCTGATTGAATTATTAGAGTTTTGTCCTGATACTGTCAAATAAGCTTCGCTATCCCAATCAGTGTCATAAGTTTTGAATTCTATTTGCTTAAAACCTTGTTTTGCAAATTGAATAACTCTTTGAATATAATTTTCTGGTATCATAACTGATCTTGCGTTTAGGACAGCATCTTTAAGTTTTTTGTTTATTTTAGTGTTATATAAATCTTCTTTTTTATATTCATCTATATTACAGGCCTCCATAACTGCTCCAAGATGCTTGGCAGTTGATTTAGATCCTGCAACTAAGGCTGCAACTTTTTGTTCTTCTACAACTTTCCAATCAATAAACTCTTCAATATCTGGATGGTCAACATCTACAGTTACCATTTTAGCAGCTCTTCTTGTTGTTCCACCTGATTTAATCGCACCTGCGGCTCTGTCACCTATTTTTAAGAAGCTCATCATTCCAGATGATTTTCCACCACCTGAAAGTTCTTCATTATTTCCTCTTAAATTAGAAAAATTTGTTCCTGTACCAGATCCATATTTAAATAATCTGGCTTCTCTTACCCACAAATCCATAATCCCGCCTTCATTTACAAGGTCATCTTTAATAGATTGTATAAAACATGCGTGAGGTTGTGGGTGGATATATGAAGATTTTGACTTAACCAATTTTTTAGTTTTATAATCTATGTAATAATGTCCTTGACTGGGACCATCTATGCCGTAAGCCCAGTGAAGACCTGTGTTAAACCATTGAGGAGAATTTGGAGCACCCATTTGAGAGGCAAGCATATATCTCATTTCATCATAATAAATTTTAGCATCTTTTTCTGAACTAAAATATCCTCCCTTCCAACCCCAATAAGTCCATGTACCAGCAAGTCTGTTAAAAACCTGTTTTGCAGATGTTTCTGAGCCATATCTTTCGTCTTCAGGTACCTTTTCTAATTTACTTTCATCTGGTTCTGATCTTGATAACCAGTCAGGCACATTATTTTCTTTCACTTTTTTTAAATAAGAAGGAACTCCAGCTTTTCTAAAATATTTTTGAGCAATTACGTCAGCAGCAACCTGTGAATAATTATCTGGAACTTCTATCTCAGGTGCGCTAAATACTATTGTGCCATCAGGATTCTTAATCTCACTTGAGGTAGTTTTAAATTTTAAATTTTTATAAACATCTAATTTATCTTCTGTAAAAAGCCTAGTAAATTTCATTTTATTCCTCTCATTTTAAACTACCTATAACAAGATTCTTTACACAACCTTAAAGTTATAAGAAGGCATAATAACTATATCTTGTAAAGATGAAGATTTAATATACAGTATTTAGTAGTTATTAGTAAAGCAATTAAATTAAATTTTTTTTAAATAACTAATTTAATTGAATTTTTTTTTTAAAATTGAATTTTTTAATTTTATTGTTTAATTTTAAATTATAATTATAAAGTTTTTATGAAAATAATTTTTCAAATTTTAATACTTTTTCGTTCTTTTTTAATTGGTAAAGACCAATATAAGAATAAATATTATAAGAATAAATATCATTCACAAAAAAAATTAGACAACTCTTATGTCATGTTTAATGGTAAAGTCGCACTATTAAAAATTCTTACTATTTGGCATAATGATTGGGTATATAAAATAAAAAGAAATCTATCATTAAATATAAAAAAATTATATGCATGGCAAAAAGAAAATTTACCTAATATAACTGAAGCTACATTTCCAGTTAAATCCAAGAGAAATTTCTTTGAAAATTGTTTAACCAAAAATAATCAGCAAATTGCGATTAAAGAACTCCTAGGTAATAATTATGAAATATAGCTTAGTTGAAACTTTGATGGGTTTTAGTGTAATTTTAATTGCTTTATTATTTTTACTTTTTGGTTTTTCTTTAGAAAAAAATATAGGTAGTAGAAATTTATATATATCTGCAGTTTTTGAAAATGTAACTGGTTTAAGCGTTGGTGACAAAGTAAAAATATCTGGGATCACGGTTGGGAAGATTACAAATTTTAAATTAGAAAAAGAAGAATTTGAAGTAAAGGTAGAACTTGAAGTTGATAAAGAAATAAATATACCTGATGATTCGGAGGCAAAAATCTCTTCATCAAGTTTATTTGGAGGAAAATTTTTAGAGATAATTCCTGGCTCATCTGAAACTTTTTTAAAAGATAAATCTATAATTTATGATACTCAAACATCATTAAGTTTTACTGAAATGATTGGTAAAATGATAATGTCTAGCGGTAAGTAAAAACTTGAAAAAAGTTTTATTTTTAATTTCATTTTTCTATATTTTTATTAATAGCAAAATTTTGATTTCTAAAGAATGGTTGATTGGGGATATAGGGGTTTTTCAAGGGTTAGATAAGATAACAGCAAGAATCAAAACATTTGAAATCAAAGTGGGTGTACCAATAAAGTTTGGTGTTTTGGACATCAATCTTCAGAAATGTGTTTTTTCTAAGCCTCTAGCGGAACCGGAATCAATAGCTTATATAAAAGTTTTAGATAAATCTGAAAAATATTCATTAACTAAAGATAGAACTACAATTTTTGAAGGATGGATTTTTGCTTCAAGTCCAGCTTTAAACGCTATGGAACATCCAGTCTATGATGTTTCTTTAATCTCTTGTAAAAAGGTTAATACATCATCAAATAAATCCTCATCTTTGAGACTTAAGGATTGAAAGTCAATATTGTGATTTATATGTTCATTAATTTTCTTTATAAAATGATCCTGAGCTATTTCATAAGCTCCAAATTGTTTTAAATGATCATTCATAAACTGAACATCTAAAACTGAATATTGTAAAAGATATAATCTCGCTACTAAATTAATCAATGCAAATTTACTAGCATTATTTACTGAGCTAAACATAGATTCAGCAAAAAAGCACCCACCTAATGCAACACCATAAATTCCACCAACAATTTCATTATTTTTCCAACACTCTATAGAATGTGCAACGCCAATTTTATGTAGATTATAAAACTGTTTTTCTATTGTCTTGTTAATCCAAGTATCTGTTCTGTTTTCGGTTGCACATTTATTAATTACTTTTTTGAAATTTTTATTAACTGTAATAAAAAAAGGTTTTTTTTTTATTAGCCTTGAAAAAGATTTTGAAACATGAAAATTTTTAATTGGTAATAGTGCTCTTTTTTTTGGATTTACAAAATGAATTTCATTGTCAAATCTACTTCTAGCCATTGGAAAAATACCAAGTTTATAGATTTGTATAATTAATTCGGCACTTAAATTCTCATTGAATTTATTTTTCATCTAAAAAAATTTGTTCTAACCATTTTATATCAAAATTCCCATTGATAATGTCATGATTCTCCAATAATTTTTGATGTAGTTCTAATGTTGAGGGTATTGGTTCAATTACCATTTCTTTAATTGCTTGTTTCAATTTTAATATGCATTCTTTTCTATTTTTACCATGAGCTATTAGTTTAGCTATAAGACTATCATAGTAAGGGGGAATATTGTATCCAGAGTAGATTCCAGAATCTATGCGTATTCCAAGCCCACCTGGTGAATGAAATTGTTCAATTTTTCCAGGTGATGGCATAAAGGTTTTTGGATCCTCAGCATTGATCCTGCACTCAATAGAATGTCCGTTAAACTTAATATCTTTTTGTTTCCATTTAAGTTTAAAATTTGAAGCAATTTTTATTTGTTCTTTTACAATATCTATCCCAGTTATTGCTTCAGTTATAGGATGTTCTACTTGAAGTCTTGTGTTCATTTCGATAAAATAGAATTTTCCATTCTCATATAAATATTCAATTGTACCAAGACTTTCATACTTCATGACTTTTGCGGCTTTAGAGGATAAAGTACATATGTATTCTCTTTCATCGTTGCTCAAAGCTGGAGATGGTGCTTCTTCAATAAGTTTTTGGTGGTTTCTTTGAATTGAACACTCTCTTTCACCTAAATGAAATACATTGCCAAAAGAATCTCCAATAATTTGTACTTCTATATGTCTGGGATTTGATAAATATTTTTCAATATAAACATCATCATTACCAAAAGCTGCTCGTGCTTCATTTTTTGCAGATGAAAAAGCATTTTTAATATCAGCCTCATTTCTGACTATTTTCATGCCTTTTCCTCCACCACCTGCTGATGCTTTTATCAAAACTGGCAATCCAATTTTATGTATTTCTTTTTTTGCTGTATCAATATCTTTTACAACTCCTTTTGAACCAGGAACAAGCGGTAACCCGATATTTTTAGCAATTTCTTTTGCTTTTATTTTATCTCCCATGTCTTTTAAATGTTGAACTTTAGGTCCAATAAATTTAATTTTATGTGCTTGAACAATTTCAGCAAAAGATGAATTTTCTGAAAGAAAACCAACACCAGGATGAATTGCATCAGCTCCTACAAGTTGAGCTGCAGTAATAATTGAAGGTATATTCAAGTAAGATTTTGACGAGTGAGGAGGCCCTATACAAACACTTTCATCAGCTAATCTTACGTGCATGGCCTCATTATCTGCTGTAGAATGGACAGCTACAGTTTTAATTTCTAACTCTTTACATGCTCTTAATATTCTAAGAGCTATGTCGCCTCTATTAGCAATTAATATTTTTGAAAACATTTATTCTATTATTACTAGTAATTGTTCAAATTCGACTGGTTGTCCATCTTCAAAACCTATAAATACAACTTTTCCACTTTTTTGAGCGTTAATAGTATTCATTACTTTCATTGCTTCAATAATTAAAAGTGGCTGATTGTTTGAGACTTTATCTCCAATTCTAATAAATGGAGGTTTTCCAGGCTCTGGGGAAACATAAGCAGTACCAACCATTGGTGCTTTTAGAGCGCCTGGGTGGTTTATATCTAGAGTTGATTTAGATTCTGATGTTTTATTTTTATTATCGGTTTCAATTAACTGAGTTGTTTGTATTGGCATAAAATTCTCAGACAGGGTGTTTTTGTTAATAGATAGTTTTAAATCAGATTTTTCATATTTTAATTTAGTTATTTTTTCTTTTGACATTAATTCAGATAGTTTACGAATTAATTCTAATTCTTTATTTGAATCTTTTTTCATTCTAGACCTTTTTCTTGTTAAATTTATATAGAAAATCAATCGCCATCAAGTATGATTCTTTTCCAAATCCAGCTATAATACCTTTTGCGACTTTAGAAATATATGATCGATGCCTAAATTTTTCTCTTGAATGTATATTTGTAATATGTATTTCTATGACTACACCTTCAAACATTTTCAATGCATCAAGAATTGCTATGGACGTGTGTGTGTAAGCAGCAGCATTTATAATTATTGCACTAATATTTTTGTCAATTGCATCATGAATTTTATTGACTATTTCTCCTTCAATATTGGATTGAAAAAAAACACAATGTAGATTTAATTCATCACATTTTTTTCTACAAATATCCTCTATTTCTTGAAGTTTCAATGTGCCATATTTATCGGGTTCTCTTACCCCTAGTTTATTTAGATTTGGACCATTAATAATATAAATTTTATCTTTCAAAAGGATCTCCAAAAATTTAATTAATTTTTTTTCTTTCTATGTCGATTGCTTTTTTTATATCGTTTTCACTCATGGCACCAGAATATATTTTATTTCCAATAATAAAAGCTGGTGTACCTCTTATATTAAATTTGTTAGCTAATTCTCTGTTTTTATTTATAATTAACATTAATTTTTTATTTGAATAGTCACTTTTTAATTTTTTTATGTCAATTTTCAAATTCTTTGCTATTGATAATATTAAATTGTCATCTATTTTTCCTGAATGTTTCATGAGCTTAGCATGAAACTCAAAATATTTATTTTGATTATTTGCTGCTAAACTTGCCATAGCAGCGGTTAAAGAACTATTTGATAAAATTGGATATTCAACAAAAACTATATCTACTTTTTTATCGTTTTCATAAATGTTAAAAATATTTTGCATTACTGACTTACAATAACCGCAATTATAGTCAAAAAATTCAAATATAGTTATGTTTGAATTGGTATTTTGTAATTTAGGATTAGGAACTTTTTTTAAATCGGTCATAGCCATTTTAAAGTTTTTTTCAGATCTTTCTAAATTTAAATTATGAAGAGTTTTTTCTATAAGCTCTGGATTATCTAAAATAAAATTTTTCATTATTGAATTAATCTCATCTGTCTTTAATTCATGAGCAGACAATTGCTTGAGTAGAGAGAAAATAAACATTAAAAAAATTAGTGTTTTATATTTAATATTCATGAAAATCCTTTTTAATTATAGTTAATAATATCTAAAGCTCTTATTTTATACAAAGTTTTAATATTTTTATATTGTAAAGCTTTAGATGCAAAGAATTTAGCTTTATTATATTGTTTTTTTAATAGTTTTTCCTCAGCAATTGCAACCATAACAACTGATTTATCGCCTAATTTACTAGCATTTATTCCTATTAGTTTCCAAAATCGGATAGATTTGGATTTAATTGGTATAAGCTCTTCTAAAATTAAAAGTGATTTTTTTAACGAGCTCTCACTTTTAATTTCTATTAGAGATTTGGCAAGTGACAATTTAATGTTTTCTGGTGGTGAAATATTAAGTTGATTAAATTTTTCTAATGCTTGATGATATTCTATTGTAGCTGTTTCAAATTGGCCTTTAATAAAATATAAGTTTCCTATCATTTCATTTATGAATGGATTTTTATTATTTTGTTTTTGAAGTTTTGTGGCATATGCAATTGAATCAGCTAGATCGTGATTTAAATAAGAAATTATAGATAAATAAAAAAGTCTATTTTTTTCTTTTAAGTTTTTTTTTATTATATTTAAACTGTGCTTGTTATTTGAATATGCTAAAAGCTTAATTTTTAATTTTTGTAAATCTAGTTCAATATTTTTATAAGAAATAACTGTATTAAGATTATTATTTTTGAATAGAGACAAACTATTGATTATTTCAAGTCTATTTTCTGATTTAGGATGAGAAGCATAAAAGTTATTTTTATTGGGAAAAAGTTTATTTCTCTCTTCAATCTTATTGAAAAAATTATTTAAACCAATAGAGCTTCTTTTTAAATTATTTAGAGCTTTTATAGAATATATGTCCGCTTCTATTTCTTGTGTTCGATTATACTTATATTGTTTTTTATAGAAATAGTCAGTCCCAATTAATATTGAACCATTTAAATTATTTTTAGAACCAGCTATTGAGGCTCCAATTAAAGCAAAAATTCCAAGATTTACTAATTTAGAGTTTTCTTTAGATGAAATCTTTCTACTTTGAACATGTCCTAGCGTTAAGTGACCAATTTCATGTGCTATTATTCCTTCTAATTCTTCATATGAATCTAAATTTTCTAATAAACCAGAGTGGATATAAATGTAATTGTTTCCTGTAACAAAGGCATTCAAAGAACTGTCAAGAACTACTAAGGGTTTAATCTTTAAATTTTTATCTTTTTCTATAATGGTAAACTTATTTATTAAATTTTGTAAAAAAAAGTCAATTTCCGCATCTTGAATTATTTTTATATTATTAGCTGATGCATTCGATATAAAAAAAATAAAATAAAGAAAAAAATTTAATAAATAAAATCTAATTATTCCACCATCCAGTTTTTTTTGTTTTAACTTTATTTTTATCAGAATTTAAATTAACAACTTCAATTTTAGCAGAAGATTGCATTTTTCTACTTTTTCTTTTAATAGGCTTCTTTTTTTCATTATCAATATTTTGATTTAAGTTTGTTTCATTTTCAATAATTTTTTCAATAGGATGATTGTCTTGTTCAAAACTTTCATTTGTAGAATCATTTTTATTTTTGGAAGTTAGCACTTTTTTCTGACGTTTTTTGGATTTTTTTTCTATTATATCAGCTTCATTGTTTTCAGAACTTTCTATATCTTTGTCAGTTTCATTTTCATTATTAGTACGTAATTTTTTTTGATTTTTTCTTTTTTTAGGAACTTTATCTTTATATTGATTTTCTGATTTTGTGTCAGTGGCTTTTGTATCCTCAGTATTATCAACTTTGTAATCTGAAATAGATAAGTTATTGTCGATATTGAATGATATTTTCACATTATGTCTTTTTTCAATGTCAAAAATATTTTCTTTTTTATTATTCAAGATGTAAACTGACAGGCTTGGATTAATTGAAATTAAAATTTCATTTTGTTTATTATTAACTAATTGTTCTTCAGCTTCCCTTAAAATCTGCATTGAAGTAACTTCTAAAGACTGAATACGTCCAACTCCTCCACAAAAATTACAAACTTCAGTAGTTGTTTCAGAAACAGATAATCTTAATCTTTGTCTAGAAAGTTCTAAAAGCCCAAAAGAACTTATTTCTCCAATTTGTATTCTTGCTCTATCTTGTTTAAAAGCTTCTTTTAATTTTCTTTCTATTGTGGCTCTATTTTTATAATCATCCATATCTATAAAGTCTATCACTATTAACCCTGAAAGATCTCTTAATTTAGCTTGTCTTGCGAACTCCTGAGAAGCTTCTAAGTTTGTTTGAAAGGCAGTTTTTTCAATGGATCTTTCTCTTGTCGCTTTACCTGAATTAACATCAACTGCGACAAGAGCTTCTGTATGATTTATAACCAAATATCCACCAGATTTTAAATTTACTGTTGGTTTAAATATATCGGATAATTGAGTATCAATTCCAAATTTTTGAAAAAGTAAAACATTTTCATCGGTATATTGGTGTATTTTTTTTGTATGACTAGGCATTAATGATTTCATATAATTTTTACATATTTTAAATGCTGGTTCGCCTTGAACTAAAATTTCCTCAACATCACTATTATACATATCTCGAACTGCTCTTTTGATAATAGAACCTTCATCGTGAATTAAGTTTGGGGCATTAGATTTTAACGTTTTATTTTTTATATCTTCCCACATTGAGACTAGATTTTGAAAATCTCTTTTAATTTCAACTTTTGTTCTTTTGCTTCCAGCAGTTCTAATAATTAATGCCATACCTTTTTCTAAACTGAGACCTTCTAATACTTTTTTTAATCTTTGACGATCTGTTGAAGTTGAAATTTTTCTACTAATGCCTCCGCCTTTAGGAGTGTTAGGCATTAAAACACAATACCTACCAGCTAACGATAAATAGGAAGTTAGAGCAGCTCCTTTATTACCTCTTTCTTCTTTAACAATCTGTACTAAGATAACTTGACCTTTAGAAATAACCTCTTGAATTTTATAATTTCTATAAAGTTTATTTTTTATTTTTTTGAAATCTTTATTTTCTTGAATTTCATCTTCAACATTTTCATCGTTATTAATCTGAATTTCGTCATCATCACTAACCTCTTTAGAAACTGTTTCTAATAATTTTGCTCTATCTTCAACTGGTATACGATAGTAATCAGGATGAATTTCACTAAAAGCTAAAAAACCTTGTCTATTTCCTCCGTATTCAACAAAAGCGGCCTGAAGACTTGGTTCAACCCGACTGACTCTAGCTAAATAAACATTACCTCTTAATTGTTTTTTCCCAATAAGTTCATATTCAAAATCTTCTACAATATCATTTTGAATAGATGCAATTCTAGTTTCTTGTTCGTTACTTGCATCAATTAATATTCTCTTTGTCATTTAAATCTCCATATGTGGAAAGACAGTCAGAATAAGTTGAGGAGCAAAACTTCAAAATTTGAAATATTATATTATGATAAAGTACTTGTTTATTAAATAAATTTGTAAATTTTTGACAGTCCATTCTCAATAAATTCAGTGTGTGTAAATTATTCTAACTATTTTTTTGTAATTAATTCGTGTAATTCTATTTTTTTACAGTATATTATTAAATTTTTGTTATCAAGTAACTTATTGCTATATTGTTTTAATATTATTAAGAATTGAACACATTTAAAATTTTTAGATTTGACTATGCATATTAAATTTTTTTTAAAGAAATTTTTTTTATTCATTGTTTTAATTTTGTCTTCTTGTTCCTACAACGAACTAGAATTTAGAAAAAAAAATACTCAATTCAAAAAAACATATAAGTCTATTTTCTATACAGACAAAAAATTAGAAAAAGAATTTAGAAAAGAAAAGGAAAAAATAAACAAAAAATATTTAGTTGTTATTGACCCAGGTCATGGGGGAAAAGACCCAGGTGCAATAAGTATTAATGGTACTCTTGAAAAAGACATTAATCTTTTATTTTCAAAAATAATAAGATCAGTTTTATCATCTAGTAAAATTACAGTAAAATTAACAAGAACAGATGATCGATATCTTTATTTAAGAGAAAGAATAAATTTTGCAGAAAAATTAAAAGCAGATTTATTTGTCTCAATTCATGCTGATGCTTCAAAAAATAGAAAAGCTCATGGATTTTCTATTTTTAGTCTTTCCGATAAGGCTTCTGATAAAGAAGCACAAAAGCTTGCTCAAAGAGAAAATAATTCAGACTTTATTGGAGGTTTAAAAATACGACATTCCGATCCATTGATTAAAGATAATTTAATAAAAATCTTTCAAAGACAAACAATGAATGAGAGTTCAAAAATTGCGAATATAGTAATTAACAATATTAAAAAATTATCTATCAAAAATAGAGGTCATAGGAATGCAGGATTTGTTGTGTTAAAGTCATTAACAACTCCATCAATCTTGGTTGAGTTAGGTTTCATTACAAATAAAAAAGAAGAAATGTTGTTAAAAGACAAAAGATATTTAATAAAACTTTCAAAAATTATTTCACTATCAATATTTAATTATTTTAATCAAATCAGTTAATATTATATGTCAAATTATTGTCTAAATTCTCATCTATATACATAACAATGAAAATATTTACATTAGTTTTTACATCTCTCTTTTTTATTTTAATTCTCTCTATGGGAGCTTTTTTTTATATTTTATGGCATTTTGGTAAGGATTTGCCAGATTATAGACAACTTTCAAAGTATGAACCATCAGTTGTAAGCAGAGTTCATGCAGGAAATGGAGCTTTATTGAAGGAGTATTCTACAGAAAGAAGGGTATTTGTACCAATAGATGTGATCCCTAAGAAAATTATTTCAGCTTTTTTATCTGCAGAAGATAAAGATTTCTACAATCATTTTGGAGTTGATATACAAGCAATTACAAGAGCTTTAATTACAAATCTCAAAAATTATGGAAAACGGAAAAGATTAGTTGGTGCATCTACTATAACGCAACAAGTAGCAAAAAACTTTTTATTGAGCTCAGAAGTCACATTTGAGAGGAAAATTAAAGAAGCAATTTTGGCAATTAGGATAGAAAGAGCTTTTTCAAAAAAGGAAATCTTAGAATTATATCTTAATGAGATTTACCTGGGTAATAATTCTTACGGCATTGCTGCTGCTGCGTTGAATTATTTTGACAAAAGTCTTGATGATTTAACAATTGATGAGGCTGCCTTCCTAGCAACTTTACCAAAAGCACCAAGTAAATATAATCCAAAAACTAATTATGAAAGAGTATTAGATAGAAGAAACTGGGTCCTGAAGCAAATGTATAAAAATGGTTATCTTTCTTTAGGTGAAAAAAATAATTTTCAAACTAAAGAAATTATTATTACTAAATCATCTGGTCTAGATGATACTTCAGCACCATATTTTGCTGAGGAGGTAAGAAGAAAAATGCTAAAAAATTTCGGTTTTGATGCATTATATGAAGGTGGCTTATCAATTAGAACAACTTTAAATCCAACGCTTCAGAGATATGCTGACCATGCTTTGTTTAATGGGTTAGAAGATTTAGATAAAAGACAAGGTTGGAGGGGTGCGTTAGATAATGTGAATTTAAAAACAATTACTAATGATAAGTTAGATAAGATTTTAAGTAAATTTCAGGTTGGTCTTCCTAAGAACAGAATTGTTTCATTAGTAAAAAAAATTTCAGATAATAAGGCTTTATTTTATACCTTGACTAGTCAAATAGAACTAAAATTTAAAAGCGAGCCATGGCTGAGAAAACAAATAATTTATAAAGATAAAAATAATAATTACCAGATTGGACATGGAAAAAGATTTAAATATTTTAAGGAATTTTTAAAAGAAGGAGATATTATTTTATTAGATAAAAAAGACAATGTCTATTCCATTTCTCAAATACCAAGGGTTAATGGTGCTATTGTCGTAATTAATCCAAATACTGGTCGAGTGTTAGCAATGACAGGTGGTTATCAATTTTCTAAAAGTGAATTTAATAGAGCCACGCAAGCCTTCAGGCAACCAGGATCAGCATTTAAACCATTTGTATATCTGGCTGCCTTAGATCAAAAAGTCAAGCCTACCGACATAATTTTAGATGCCCCCTTGTCTTATGACCAAGGTGTTGGTTTACCAAAATGGAAACCAGCCAATTACACTAAAAAGTTTTATGGTCCAAGTCCAGTGAGATTAGGTATTGAGAAATCTAGAAATTTGATGACAGCAAGATTGGCCCTGTTAGTAAATATGAGAAATATAAAAAAATATGGAAAAAATTTTGGTATTTACGATGATCTGCCTGAATTATTGTCTATGTCACTAGGTGCTGGTGAAACTACACTGATGAGACTTACAACAGCTTATGCAATGATCGTCAACGGAGGAAAGAAAATCGCACCAATAATAATTGATAGAGTTCAAGATAGAAGAGGAAAAACGATCTTTAAAAATGATTTGAGAAGATGTGAAAATTGTAAATTAGATAAGTACAATGATTTAACTTCTATACCTAGTTTGGTAGATGAAAGAAAACAAGTTACTGATCCTGGTTCTGCCTATCAAATGGTTTCCATGTTACGAGGAGCTGTTACAAGAGGAACTGGAAGATTAATTAACAAACTTAACAAAACTCTTGCAGGTAAAACTGGGACAACAAATCTAAATCATGATGCTTGGTTTATTGGATTTTCTAGTGATATGGTGGTGGGTATTTTTGTTGGTTTTGATAATCCAAGTACATTAGGGAAAAGAGAAACTGGTAGCTCTGTGTCAGCACCAATATTTAGAGATTTTATGAATAAAGCCTTGCAAAATAAGCCTGATGTTCCATTTAGAAGGCCAACTGGAATTAAATTAATAAAAGTTAATCCTAAAACAGGTCTTTTATCAAAAAGTAATAGTAAAAATTATATTATCGAAGCTTTTAAACCAGGACAACTACCAAATAAAACTACAGATTTTGATATAATTGACAAGCTTAAAGAAAAGGATATTGTAAATTCATTATCTCCTTTGTACTAATAATTATGCCTTTAGAAATTACTGATAAAATTAAAATTTTAAATAATGAAATACTTATTTTAAAGAAAAATATTGATTGGGATAAATCTAACTCTGAATTAAAGGATTTAATAAAAATTTCTGAAAGAGATAAGTTTTGGGATGATCCTAAAAATGCTCAAAAAATTATGAAAGAAATAAAATTAAAAGAAAACATGATTAATTTAGTTAATAAAATTAATCAAGATTATCTTGATATAAAGGAATTAATTGAATTAGCTGAAAGTGAAAATGATGACAATTTGATTAGAGAATTAGATAATTCTCTGGAAAATTTAATTTTAAAATCTAACAAATATAAAATCCAAACAATGTTCTCAGGTAAAAATGATTTCTCAAATTGTTTTTTAGAAATTCATGCTGGTGCTGGAGGGACTGAGGCACAAGATTGGGCTTTAATGTTACAAAGAATGTATTTTAGATGGGCTGAAAAAAAGGGTTTTAAAGTTAAAATAATAGAAGAAAGTCCAGGTGATGAGGCTGGTATTAAGTCAAGTACACTAATGTTTATAGGAGATTATGCAAATGGTTGGGCACGTACAGAGACTGGTGTACATCGTTTAGTAAGAATTTCTCCATTCGACTCATCATCTAGAAGGCACACCAGTTTTGCATCTGTTTGGGTTTATCCTGAAACTAGCGAGGAGATTGATATAATAATTGATGATAAAGATCTTAAGATTGATACATACAGAGCTTCTGGTGCGGGAGGCCAGCATGTAAATAAAACAGACTCAGCAATAAGAATAACTCATTTGCCAACAAAAATTATTGTTCAGTGTCAAAATGATAGATCTCAGCATAGGAATAAAGCACAAGCACTTAATATGCTCAAAGCAAAATTGTTTGAATTTGAATTAAAAAAAAGGGAAGAAGAGAATGAATTACTATTGTCATCAAAACACGAAATTGGATGGGGGAGTCAGATTCGATCATATGTTTTACATCCATATAATTTAGTTAAGGATTTAAGAACAAATTATGAAACTGGTAATACAGATGCAGTTTTAGATGGTGAACTTGATCAATTTATAAATGAGGCTTTGTCAAGTAATCTATAGTTTTTTAACCATTTCTAAAACTTCATTTGCATGTCCTGGAACCTTTACATTATTCCAAATATGTTGAACCTTACCTTCAGTATTTATCAAAAAAGTAGATCTTTGAATTCCCATATATTTTCTCCCATACATTGATTTTTCAACCCAAACTCCAAATTTTGAACAAATTTTTACATCGACATCAGAACCTAAAGCACATTTAAGATCATATTTGGATTTAAATTTTTTTTGTTTTTCAATAGTATCTTTTGAAATTCCAATAACGATAGTGTTTAAATTTTCAAACTCATTAATTAAATCGCTAAATGATATAGCTTCTTTCGTACAACCTGTTGTATCAGCTTTAGGGAAAAAGAAGATAACTAAATTTTTTCCAATATGATCTTTAGAATGAAATTTACCTTGATCTGTATCTAATTCAAATTCTTCGATTTTATCACTAATATTTGTCATGAAAATACCTTATTTATATATAATTTTACATAAAACAATTAATATTATATTTAATAAGCATGTCAAACTTTAAAATTAACTTCATAAATACCAATGATTAAAAAGTTTATAAAATATATGATGTTGCTTTCGGCTTTTTTTTTGGTAGGAGTTTCTTCTTTTTACTTCGCAAAAGTTTTCTTTTTAAAACAGTCTATAATCATTGATAATTATTTTTCAAAACACAAAGAAAAAATAAAAATAATTTTAGCAAATAAAATTGACATAGATGCAGATCAAATAAAGATAGAAGATGTTGGATTAGAGATTAGTGATTTAAAAAACTTTTTAAATTTAAATATTTCAAATTTAAAAATTACTAATGAACTTAATGAAACAATTCTTAAAAGCAACAAGATTAATTTTAAAGTAAGTTTATTTGATTTGATTAAAGGCTTAACAAATAATAATGATTTATTGTTAAAAAATATATTTATAGATCGAATTGAATTTGCACATAATAGTAATTCAGAAATTATTAATAATTCCACACTAAATTTTATTAGAAGAATAGATTTTAAAAAATCAAACTTTTTTAAAGATTTAAAAATAAATCAACTTAATTTTAAATTTACAGATCCAAATTCCATATTAAATGAAAATTTATTGTTTGAATGTAAAAGTCTAAACTTTGATGTTTTAAACAATAAAGAAAAGTTTTTATTAAAATGTTTTGAAAAAAAAACTAAGTCAGGTGTAATTTTAAAAAATTTTAATTATGACAAAAATAATATTTTTTTAGATGGATATATCAAAAAGTTTGATCTTAGCCTTATAAATTATAAAAAGTTTTTAAAAAAGTTTAAACTAGGGGGAGAATTAAACTCTCAATTTAAAATTAATTTTAATTCAAATTTTAACGTTGATAAAATTGATTTAAAAATTTTAGATAATTCAAAAATAATTAAGCAAATAAATAACAAACGTCATCAATTCAAATTTGAAGGTTTTGGTACCTTTGATATTAAAGAAAAGACATTATTACTTAAAAATTTATTGGTTGATAATTATAATTTTAATGGAAGTATTGTAAAACAAGAGTTAAAATTATTATCAAATTTAAATATATCTTTTAAGAAAAATAAATTTAACACATTAGATACATATATACTTAATGTCATTATTGAAAAAAATTTTTCAAAATATAATAAAGATATAAATTTAATTAACAAACTAACATTAAATCAATTAAAATCAGAAGTACAAATCAATTCAACTTTTGATATTTCAAATCAAAAATTGGAAAAAATATCTTTAATTTCCAGAGGCTATTATTCATCTTCGTTAAATAATAAAAATATAGATGATTTGGTAAAAATTAATGCAAAATTACATGGTTTTTATGATTTTAAATATGAGAATAATACATATGACCTTAATGTCGTAGGTAAATTTGAAAATATTAAATTTAAATTCATGAAATTAGATGAAATTTACAATTTAACTGAAATTGATTATTCAATGAATGTTATTGACAATAAATTAACTATTAATAAATTAAATTTTTTAAATAATAAAAATAAAGTTTTGGCAGTAAAATCTGTTCTTTTAAGAAAAAATAAATACTACCATATTTCAGATTTAAAGATTGATATAAAAGATTTGCCAGCTAAATATTTCACACACATATATTTCAAAAAATTTAAAAAAAGTAAAAATAATTTTTCTATTGATAAAGGTAAAATTGTTAATAGCAAAATTTATTTTACAAATACAAATAAAACAGATCAAAATATAAATAATAAACTACAAATACTCGATTTGAATTTTGTAAATTTGAATATTAATAGTGGTCAAATAAAGATTCAAAATTTAAACATGACAAGGAAATCCAATGAAATTTTAATAGGAAAATCAAAATTTTTTATTAAAAAAGTTCCGTTTAATTCAAGTTTTGAAGTTGATAAAAATGGTGTGATTATTGCTTTTGGGTCAATTAATTTTAATGAGGAGCTTAAGTCTTTGATTTTTTCAAAAACATCTTTCGTAATTGAGAATAAGAACTCGTTAAAGTTTGAGGCCAAAGGTAATTTACAAAACAAAAATTTCGATTTTAGAGTTAGGTCTTCACTAAATAATTCTTCTTTTTTACATAAATTACTTAACTTAAATGCAAGTAAAATAAAAAAAGGATTTGTTGACTTAAAACTTATTTTTAAAAGTGGTAAACTGAAAAAAATAAATGATCTTTTAATTAATTATGATACTAACGAATTTAGAACTAATATTGATTTTATACAACCTAATATCCTAAAAATTTCAAAAATATATTCAAAAAATTTTATTGCTAGATCAATTTTAATTAAAAAAGAAAATGAAAAATTGGATATAAAAATTGATGGAGAATTAGTTGATATATCACATTTAACAAATGATCTCATAGAAGAAAAAAAAATCGATGATGTTTATGTTAAGTTTGATATTCTTTCAAATAAAATTATTTTAAACAAAAAATTCTCATTATCAGGAAATTTAAATGGAAGTTTTAAAAATAATAAATTTATTTCTTTAGCAAAAGGTAAAATTGTTTTGGGATCTAATACCTTATTAGATGCTGGTCAATTAGATATTTTAGTTGAAAATGGTAATTATTTAATAACTGGTAAAGGATCTTTAAATAGCGGTAAAACTCTTGTGAAAATAAAATCTACTTTAAATGGATTACCTGTTGTTACTTTTGAAACCAAAGAGGGTGGAAAGCTTTTGTCAGCATTAGGTTTTACTAATAAAGTTAAAAGTGGAAATGTTAAGATTAAAGTTAACTTTCTTGACAGGGATTTGATGGAGTATAAAGGATTCATAAATGCAAAAAAATTTAGGGTAATAAATGCTCCGAAAATTGTCAAATCTTTATCCTCATTAAGTTTTGCAGGTATAAATTCACTTTTTGTAGGTGAAGGTGTTGGATTTAAGGTTGGTGATGCTAAATTTAAAAAAATTGGTGATGAATTGCTATTTGAAAAAATTTTAATTAATAATCAAACTTTATCAATTTATCTGGAAGGTAATTATAATTTAAATTCTGAATCAATAAAGTTTACAGGATCAATAGCACCGTTTTCAATAGTATCAAAGTTTATCAGCGTTGTGCCCGCAGTTGGAGAGTTATTAACTGGATCTAATAAAAGAGGTATTATATCAGGTCAATTTAAATTAAATGGAAAAGTTTCAGATCCAACAATAGACTTAAATATTTTATCATTTAGCCCTGGTATATTAAGGCAAATTTTTTCAAAAGATTGGCTAAAAGAAATAAAAAATTAATTTATTCAAATATTAGAAGACCATGTTTCTTTTTACCAACTGATAATTTAATTGGGTTTTTATTATCTTCTTTAATAATTTTGAGAGAATCATTTTTTACAATTTGGTCATTGATTTTTATTCCATTCCCTTTAACTAGTCTTCTTACCTCTCCATTCGTATTGCAAAAGTTAAACATTTTTACAAGTTCAATTAAAGTTACATCTTGATCATTTATAACTACTTTAGGTAAATCTAAATTAATTTTTGTTTTCTCAAATGTATCTTTAGCTATTTTTGAAGCTTTTAATGATGCGTCCTCTCCTCGGCATATTTTAGTAACTTCATTTGCAAGTAAAATCTTGGCTTTATTAATGTCTGAACCTGTTAACTTATTCAAATCAGATATTTTTTCTAAATCAAGCTCTGTAAAAAGTTTTAAAAATTTTGTTACATCATTATCTTCAGTATTTCTCCAAAATTGCCAAAAATCATAATCAGGTAACAAATCTTTATTTAGCCAAATAGCACCATTCTCTGATTTTCCCATTTTATTACCAGAGCTAGTTGTTAAGAGAGGAGATGTAATCCCGAAACATTCTTTTTTTGTTTTTTTTCGTACTAATTCAATGCCATTTACAATATTTCCCCATTGATCTGATCCCCCCATTTGAATTTTACAATTAAAATTTTTATTAAGTTCATAAAAATCATAAGCTTGGAAAATAGGATAATTAAATTCTAGAAATGATAAATTTTGTTCTCTATCAAGTCTCAATCTCATGCTTTCAAGATTAATAAGTTTATTTATTGAGAAAAAAACACCATTTTCTCTTAAAAAAGAGATATAATTTAAATCATCGAGCCATGTTTCATTATCAACCAGTATAGCTTTGTTACTTCCATTTTCAAAATTTAAATAATTTGAAAAAACATTTTTTAATGCATTTTTATTTTTTTCAATTATTTTTTTATCCAACACCGGTCTAGCGCTATCTTTACCAGATGGGTCTCCTATTTTAGTTGTTCCACCACCTAAAAGAACAATTGGTTGATGGCCACATTTTTGGAACCATCTTAACATCATTATTTGTATTAGTGATCCGACGTGAAGAGATGAAGCCGTGCAATCAAACCCTATATAGGCAATACCCTGGTTCTTTTTAAGAAAATGATCAAGTTTGATTTCATCTGTTAACTGATGAATGAAACCTCTTTGTTCTAAAATATTTAAAAATTTAGATTTATATTTCATAAAATTTATATAAAATTTTCTTCATTGAAATTATCATTAAAATCGTCATAGCGTTGGTTTAAGTATTTTTTTATAACATCCATTAATTCATCAAGATGATTTGTAAAATTATGATTTGCATCATTTACAAAATCAATATCAATTTTCACATCTTTTTGTTTTGATATTCTATCTACAATAGATTGAATATTTTCAAATGGTACTCTTTGATTATCTCTTCCATGTACAATTAATCCTGATGCAGGACATGGAGCTAAAAAAGCAAAGTCAAATTTATCAGCTGGAGGTGATATACATATAAAACCTGAAATTTCTGGTCTTCTCATCATAAGTTGCATGCCAATCCATGACCCAAAAGAGAACCCGGCAATGAAGGTAAATTTACTATATAAATTTTGGGACTGTAACCAATCTAAAACTGCTGCAGCATCGGCTAATTCACCTTCGCCATTGTCAAATGATCCTTGACTCTTCCCAACACCTCTAAAATTAAATCTTAGAACTGAAAAACCTCTATTTTTAAACTCTTGATATAAGGAGTATGTAACCTTATTATTCATACTACCGCCTTGATAAGGCTCTGGATGAAGTATTAGTGCTACTGGACAACCACTTTCTTTTCCTTGACTGTACATGCATTCAATACGTCCTTCCGGACCGTTTAAGATAACTTCAGGCATATTTGAGACTCC
>MDTD01143796.1_pt1 | contig 26509 bp, 14 predicted proteins | sample 811221 | NCBI WGS metagenome assembly MDTD01 (sample SAMN05326646, study PRJNA326480) | marine metagenome | isolation source: seawater | place: Pacific Ocean: South West | collected 2011 | reverse complement strand
TTCCGTCAACCCTTTCCAGCATTCATGGATGAAGTAATCCCTGGCATTGGATTGCGCTTCTTCCAGGACTTCAAAACGACAATGCCCCACACAGCGTTTGTAGCAAAAGCCCAGCTTGCAGACTTCATTTTTCTGATGCGTGATCCGTCGATGTGGTAAGACGCCATGATCCCCGGGATCGTGAAAAACACCATGATGATCGATGAGCGTGATACTGATATTCATCTGTTTTTCCAGCGAACGCAGGCTTTTTTCGATGGTCTGAAAGGGATTCATGAGCTTGGGGCCAGTCAGGAGAGTGTTTTGGGATGTAGCATCATAATACAAAAAATCAGCAAATTGTTGCATGTTTATCCGGCAACCCCGGCCATAAAATAGGATACCCAACCCATTGTAAGCTGGCTTGGCTCCCCGATGATGATTGACAAATTGACCGCATTTTTGTCACGCATGGTGGTCATGATCTGATCGGTCAAATCAAAATCGCAGGTTCCGTTGAATCCTGCTTGAAAGGAATGGCATGCACATTTTAAACCGCCAACGTGCTTTTACGCTCATCGAATTACTCGTGGTGATATCCATTATTGCGCTGTTGATCGGGATTCTTCTGCCTGCATTGCAAAGTGCACGCGGGGCAGCCAGGGCCACGCAATGTCTCAATGCCCAGCGACAGGTCGCCATCACCACCAACGTCTACCTTGGTGATTACAAAAACCAGTTCCCCATCGCCAATGGTGATGTCTACTGGCAGGATGCCCTGGCGATACAGTATCGCATGGGACATCAGATCCTGTACTGCCCGGAGGATTACCTGCGCAAGGTCACCGACTGGGACACTGATACACGCTATATCAGCTATGCCTACAATGCCCTGGGACTCGGTGCTCAAGGTACAGGGACAACGCACACCAACCCCTTTACCGGCGCATCAGTGACTTCAGGAAAAACCTTCAGCGCCCGTCTGGATCAAATCCACAAGCCCGACAATACACTGCTGGTCATGGACTCCTATCGCCCCGAATCAGCAACCAGTGCCGTGTTACGCAACAAGGGCTATTACATGGCGGTTCCGGCCAAACCGTTGTGGACCGACTTCTATCCGCGTGATCGACACAAGCAAACCGTAGCAGTCGCATTTGTCGATGGTCATGCCAATCGGCAACTGCTTGAGGACATGGTTCAGGAAGACCGCCCGACTGAACCCATCGGCATCAACAAGTACTCCCTGTGGAGTCCACTTTATTAAATTTTGAATCGCAACAACATGCAATGCACATCCGAGGATTCATCCATCAAAAAAACCGCGATCGTTTGACCGCGGTTTTTTTGTGTCTTTAATTATCGTCGAAAGCTTCCAATTGCCCGGGGAGAATTCCGGGGGCTTCCCGGGGGGTTAGACGCAGCTGGCTGCGATCAAACTTTTACCGGTCATTTCAGCGGGGACTTCCAGCCCCATCATGTCCAGTGCCGTGGGCATGACGTCTGCCAGGCGACCGTTATCACGCAGGGCATCGGACATCTTGTCGGGGTTGCCGGTAGCCACGTTTTTGAGTGCTTCATCGACGAGGATGCATTCGACCTTGTACGTGGTGTGCGCGGTGTGTGGGCTGTTGGTTTCGGGGTTCCATGTTTGCTCAGCATTGCCGTGGTCAGCGGTGACGATGAGTTTGCCACCACGGGCCAATGTCGCGCGGGCGATCTTGCCCACACATTCGTCGACCGTTTCGACAGCCTTGACGACCGCATCGAGCTTGCCGGTGTGTCCAACCATATCGCCGTTAGCAAAGTTCACCAGGATGAAGTTTTCACAGTCATCTGCTGCAAGACGATCAAGAATGATGTCGCAGATTTCGTAAGCGCTCATCTCTGGCTTGAGATCGTAGGTTGCGACTTGCGGGGACTGAGCCATGCCACGGCTTTCACCGGGGAACGGATCTTCACGGTAGTCGTTGAAGAAGAATGTCACATGCGGGAACTTCTCGGTTTCAGCACTGCGGAATTGGGTGAGTCCCTGATCACTGATGTACTGACCGCCGATGTTGACCATTTTGGGAGGCTTGGGATAAGCGACTTGAACCATGTCACCGAAGCTGGCGTCGTAAGCGGTCATGGTGACATAAGCCAGGTCGAGTTTATCGCCACGGTCAAAGCCCTTTTCGCCACTATCCGGTGACGGGGGGACACTGCCATAGAACTCATCCATGCGGAAAGCACGGGTGAGTTCACGCGGGCGGTCACCGCGGAAGTTCACGAAGATCACGCTGTCACCATCAGTGATGCGGGTTGAAGCCGGATCGCTACCGACGGTGCAGGGCATGACGAATTCATCGCCGGTCTGCGAGTCGTTGGTGGGGTTGTCGTAGTAGTGCTGCATGGCAGTCGGTGCATCGGGGTAGTTGGGCACATCGCCGCTACGGCCGGTCATCAAGTCATAAGCCATCTTGACGCGCTCCCAGCGGTTGTCACGGTCCATGGCATAGTAGCGACCGATGATGGAGCCGACCTGGCCGACACCGATTTCCTTGCACTTGGCTTCGACATCGGTGAGAAAGCCCTTGCCGGTGAACGGGCCGGTATCGCGACCGTCGGTAAAGGCATGGATGACGACCTTGTCAGCACCTTGCTTCTTGCAGAGTTCCAGGCAGCCGTAAAGGTGTTCGAGCAGGGCATGCACGCCTGCATTGGAGGTCAGCGCCAGCAGGTGGACGGTCTTGCCGTTGTCCTTGGCACGGTTGACGGCATTGAGCAGGACTTGGTTTTCAAAGAACTTGCCATCACGGATGGCGATGGAGATCGCCACCGAGTCCTGGTACACCACGCGACCAGCACCGATATTCTGGTGACCGACTTCGCTGTTACCCATCGTGCCGTCCGGCAGACCCACGTCTTCGCCGGAGGTGTCAATGAGGGTCCAGGGGTAATCACACAGCAGCTTGTCGCAGACGGGTGTCTTGGCGATCTTCACGGCGTTGTAGGCATCATGCTCAGGGTTGGGATTGCGTCCCCAACCGTCACGTACGATCAGAACCACGGGTTTGGTGCTCATGGGAAAAACTCCATTGCTTGTTATGTCTAAGGTGTGCGGGAAAACACAAGACTACCATTGTAGCGTCATCAGCTAATTTTGCCTCTTTAGTCCCCCGGAAGTGATTAAGGCAGTTTTACCGCCAAGACCGCCAAGTTTTTACAACAGAGAAAATCATTTTGAACCACAGAGGCACAGAGCCCGAAAAAAGACAAGAAAAAAATCTGTTTGGTTTTACTCTGTGTCTCTGTGCCTCTGTGGTTCAAAAATGCCTTGTTGCCTTTCGATCTGATCTTGGCGTCCTTTGCGGTTAAAAAATGAAAATCAATGAAACGTCCAACCCACGTCTCCGTCTGACTGATGGAAGATTTCAGGGGAAATGGGTATAACATCCGTATGCGGCCAATGATCTGTGAAAAATGTGGTTACGATCTTCGGGGACTGCCCCAGCGCGGGGGGTGCCCGGAGTGTGGTAACTCGTATGACAAAGACAATTTCGCAGGCATTGCCAAGCCGGACAACATTTATCGCAAGTCAGAAACGATTGCCTTCTGGCTGAAGATCATGGCTTTGGTCTTCGGCGGGATCGTGATCATGGGCTGCTCGGGCGTGCTGTCGTTTTTTGCCAAGACACCCGAAAAACCGCTGATCACCGGTGGCGTGATTTGCGGGATGATGATCCTCATCGCCATCGCCATGATCCTGCTGAAGCATCTTGAGGAAAAAGAACAGGATTGAGATTGGGGCATGTTCGACGCGCCAAGCGCATCACAAGTGATGCGGCTAAATAAAAACACGGCTTGATTCACAACAATTTAGCCGCCTTGCTTGCAAGGCGCTTTTATCACACACACACACACACACACAATAGCTGCATCACTGCGTGATGCTGATCGGTTGTTCACAGTTGATCAGCAATCAGGCAAACACTTCGTATGGGTTGGCGGTCAGCGCGATGTAGGACTCGATCTGCTTGGCGGTCAAGGTTGGATTCGCTGCCTTGAGTAGCGCTGCCACGCCGGTGACCAGTGGGGTGGCAAAGCTCGATGCACTCACCGACGCGAAGCTGCCCCCGAGTCCGGTGGTGTAGATGTTGGTGCCGGGCACGACCACAAAGTCCTTGGTGGCTGAGCCTGCACGATTGGACCAACTCGTCAGTGAACCCGAAGCATTGATCGCCCCGACTGCGATGCCGGTGCTCGTTGCATATTGAGCGGGATACGCTGGTTCAGAGGTTCCATCGTTACCTGCTGCCATGACCACGACCACGCCGCGATCCTGAGCATACTTCAGCGCATTCTGCAGGTAGGGGTGTCCGCCGTTGAAAGTCAGACTCAGGTTGATGACATCCGCGCCGTTGTTCACTGCATAGTAAATCCCGTCAAGCACGGAGTAGAAGTCGCCACCACCGTAACCATCAAGCACGCGGACGACCATAATCTCCGCGTCGTATGCAACACCGATCGCGCCGGTGCCGTTGTTCTCTGCCGCGACGACGCCTGCCACGAGTGTGCCGTGACCGTTAGTGTCGGTGACATCGTTATTGTCATTAACGAAGTTGTAGCCGTAGACGTCATCGACATAGCCGTTGCCGTCGTTGTCGATCCCGTCACCTGCGATTTCGCCAGCGTTAATCCAGATGTTGTCGTTGAGATCCGAATGACTGATGTCCACGCCGGTGTCGATGATGGCAACGACGACACCTTCGCCGGTGACACCCGCTGACCAGGCATCGGGGATGTTCAGCGTGTTGAGTGCTGCCTGATTCCCGCCACCGTAGTAGGGTTGGGCGGTCAATTCACCGACACCCAAGGCATCGGCAACCGCGGCATTGGCATCGACCAGGCCATAGCCATACTGACTGTTGTATGTCGACGTGAAGTCCGATGGGATGTCATCGTAAAGTGTCACATTCGCGTAATACACATCGGCATTGGCGCCGGGGATGTCATGGTCGTTGGCAAAGGCGATGTAGGCCGAATAACCCTGGAAATACTGGCCGACGGGGATGACATAATGCGTCCAGCCGTCCGCGGTGGTGTAGGTTGCAAAGTCTTCAATGCCGTACTGCTGGGTGCCGAAGACCTGGAAGAACCAATCCGCATCACCGGCTTCAAGGGAGGTGTCATTGGTGTCAAAACCGACGCCTGCGATTTCGCCTTCGATCTTGCCGAAGAAATCAAACTCAAGCACGGTGTATTGGTTGACGTTGTGCGGCAGGGCGACTTTCTGCCAGGTGTTACCCAGCAGATGCAGTGTCGAACCGTCATACTCGGATGTGGCAACACCGTTGCCTTGCTGCTTCGAATCGTACTCGGTGAGATCTGCTGTGGAGAAGTCGATGATGTCGACCGCTGCATCCACGGTGGGTGGGTCGGTGACTTCAATGGGGTTGGCATCATAGAGCGCGACGTTGGCAAAGTAGCTTTCGCTGACGGGGATCGTCACGTCGTTATCCATGCCGAACGTCAGGTATGTCACCAAGCCGGTGAAGTAGGTGCCCACGGGGATGGCATAGTGCACCCAACCGTCATCACCTTCTGCGTAGTCGTAATCATCGACGATGTATTGGCCCCAGCTTTGCGTGCCGAAGACCTGGAAGAACATCTCGCTTGAGATCAGATCATCGGTATCAAAACCAATGCCGTGGACTTCACCTTCAGCAGCGGATCGGAAGTCAAATTCGAGCATGGTTGAAGCGGTGATGCTGTAACCCAATTCGATTTTCTTCCAACCATTGCCTGCGATGTAAAGCGTTTGGCCGTTGTCCATGACCCATTTGACGGACGTGATGTCCTGGGTCGGATCGTAGGATGTGATGTTCACGCTGTCGAAGTCGATGGTGGTCAAACCCGTTGGGGCAGCCGGGGCGTCGATGGCAACACCGGGTGTGCCTTCATTGCCGCCACCACCGGCATTGGGATTCACATCATAAAGTTGGATGTTGGCAAAGTAGCTGTTACCGGTTGGCGTGGCCACATCATGATCCATGCCAAACACCATGTACTGCGTCTGGCCGGAGAAGAATCCGCCGATGGCAATGGTGACATGCGTCCAACCGTCCGCGGTGGTGTAGCTGTGATAGTCCTGGATGCCGAAGGTTTGCGTGCCGAACACCTGGAAGAAGTTTTCGCTGCTCAGGTAGCTGTCATTGTCAAAGCCGATGCCGTGAACTTCACCTTCGGAGTCGGAATAGAAGTCGAACTCCAGGAGGGTGTAGGCGGTGACGTTGTAGTTGATATTGAGTTGTTTCCAGGTGTTGCCTTTGAGTGCAATGACCTGCCCGTCTTCCATGACGGTGGCCGTGCCGTTGACATCCTGCTGCAAGGCGTCATAGCCGGCAAGGGTGACGGAGTCGAAATCGATGATGGGGTAATCCGTCGGCTCGGTCGGGACGGTGGGAAGGGTTGTGCCCCCGGAGTTGCCGCCTGTATCACCACCGGTATTGCCACCTGTATCTCCGCCGGTGTTACCACCCGTGTCGCCACCGGTATCACCGCTGTCGGGTTGGATGATCTGGAGATTGCTGAAATAGCTGATGGCTGACGGATTGTAGACATCGTGGTCATTGCCGAAGACCAGGTATTGGTAATTGCCTTCGGGGATGTCGCTGAGCGTGATGGTGTAGTGTTTCCATCCGTCACCGATTGCGTAGTTGTCGTAGGTGTCGATGCCCCAATCCTGCGTGCCCAGCAGTTCGTAGATCAACTCCGCGCTGGAAGTTTGATCGTTGTCAAACCCCAGGCCATGCACTTCGCCCTGTGAACTGGAATAGAAGTCAAATTCGATGATGGTGTCGGCGGTCACATCGGTGGGGAGGGTGATGTATCGCCAAACGTTGCCGGTGAGTTTGAGCGTGTTGCCTGAGTCCAGAACGGTGGCGGTGCCTGCGTTGACCTGCTTGATGGGGTCGAAGGCGGTGATGGTGTAGTGGTTGAAGTTGATGTCGGTGGTTGTGGTGGTGTCACTGCCGGTATCCCCGCCGGTATCGCCCCCGGTATCGCCGCCCGTGTCACCCCCGGAGTTTCCCGTTGACGGTTCGTAGAGTCGGACATTGCTGAAGGCTGCTGCAGCGGTGGGGTTGTTCACATCGTGGTCATTGCCGAAGACCATGTACTGGGTGTAACCGGTGAAGTATTGGCCGACGTTGATGGTGTAATGCACAGTGCCTTGGGCGGTGGTGTAGGTGTCGAAATCCTGGATGCCCCAGTTTTGCGTGCCGAAGACTTTGAAGAACTTGTCGCCACTGAGTCCCAGGTCGTTGTCAAAACCGATGCCCTGGACTTCACCTTCAGCGGTTGAGGTGAAGTCGAATTCAAGGATGGTCTCAGCGGTGACATTGTGATTGATGAGCACCTGTTTCCAGGTATTGCCGGAGACTGAAAGTTGGGCGCCGGCATTGGTGACGGCATAGCTCTTGGTGATGTCCTGGTTGGGGTCGTAGCTGTTGACGGTGTAGTCGTTGAAGTTGATCGAGCCGTCATCCGTGTCACCGCCTGTATCACCACCGGTGTCGCCGCCTGTATCAGTGGTGTCTTCGTAGATGGTGACGTTGGCAAAAAAGTTGTTACCGTTCGCGCCATAGACATCGTGATCCATGCCGAAGGTCAGGTAGTTGAACTGGCCGGTGAAGAAGTCGCCGACATTGATGGTGTAGTGTTTCCAGTTGCCAGCGCTGGCGTCGTATTGATCGACACTGGAGATGCCCCAGTCGTTTTGCGTGCCATAGAGTTGGAAGAAGGTTTCAGGGCTGAGGGTGTCATCGGTGTCGAAGCCGATGCCGTGGATTTCGCCTTGTTGGGTGGACTTGAAGTCGAACTCAATGACGGTGTTGGCGGTAATGTTGTAATTCAACGCAGTTTTTTTCCAATTGTTACCAAATTGGTACAACGTTTGGCCCAAATCCTGCGATTGAGTGTCCCCCGAGACATCCTGATGCGATCCGTTGTAGGAGGTGATGCTGGTCGAATCGAAGTCCACGACAACGGCATTGGCTGCAAGCGAGGACTCGGGTGTGACGCTGCTCAGGAGTTGGCGGTTTTCCAGTCCGTCAATCCACATGTTCCGCCGCGCCGCCAGGTAGCTGGTTTGCTGCCGGTGTCTGCGCGCCTTGGCGACGGACTTACAGATACGCCGCAATTTGGGCGACACGCGTGTGCGCCAATGGTGCCAAAAAAGATTCCAGTTCAAGCGTCTTCCTCCGATCCCCTCGATCAGAAGCCTTTCGTCCCCTCAGACGTTCAGCTTCGCGTCAGTCGTCGTGCATGCTGAGAACAGGATGCAATCGTACTGAGTATGTCTGCTCCGATAAGCACAAACAAGAGCAAACTACCCCAAACAGAGGAGTTACAGTATTTAAAGGTGGGGTTGTAACGATTAAGTGGATGCAATAAACGGTTTGGCTATGACGTTAAACCAATTGTGTCGACATTGATCCGAAATGAAACCGACATTTAGATTTGTGAGCAAATGTCGAAAAGACACAATGTTAAAAACACAGAAAACTGTTTTTTAACGGAAATCTGACCGATATAATACAGAACGGCATGTGGCTCGCACGGTTCAATCGCATGCCGATTTGTGAAAGGAAGCTGCCATGTCCACACAGCAGTGGCGTAAGACGCTGATTTTCATGTCACTGTTTCTGGCGGTGGCCTGGTCGGTGATGGGTTTTGCCCCCAATCAATCGCTCGCAGATCAATACGAAATAGACTATTTCCCTGCACCCACCCAGCAGGAAATTCAGGATCGCTTGCGCTTGGTCAATCAAAGACGCGCAGAGTTGCAGCAGCAAAAGGAACTTACGGGTTCCTGAATGGATGTCAGTCGTCCATCATTCTTTTGAAGTCACACAAAATCAGCGTGATTCGTACATCTGGTTGGTACTGAGTTGACAGAGCACCCTGAATTATTATCATATGGGCCGCGCATTGGTTAAAGACCGCCAAACAATTCAGCCTCCTTAGCTCAATTGGCAGAGCAGCTGACTCTTAATCAGCGGGTTCAAGGTTCGAGTCCTTGAGGAGGCATTTAAGCAAGGCTTCGCATTGTCTTGCAAATCTTCGCATTTCTCTTGATTTACCAAAGAGTTACGAACGATGCTTTCCGAGTTTTCATCCTGCGAATCGTCGCAGGGTGTCGCACCGGATGGCACTGTTTCGCGCGCTAACAGGTGTCGTTTGGGGTGAGGTTTTTCAGCTATAGCCGTTCAGACCATCTGCAGGGATATCATCAAGCGTACGAAAACTTTTTGCTTGGCAAATATCACGTATAGATTTCCAGGTATGACCTGCCTTTCAAATGCGTCCATTATCAAGAGATGCCCGCATACATCTTGGGCAATGCTTGAGGGGCAGATCAGTTTGATGTGGAGTTTCAATTCAGAACATTTACACTGACTGCTGCGTGTTGCGGGGGCAGATCTGATGACCCATGTTTCATGTAATTTCCGCTATGACATCATTTTCATTGCTGTTGGGTTGAAAATTGTGAAGTTGGATATTGACTTTTCTAAACGTAACGAATACGATTCTAAACGTTACGAAAATGTTTTGGTTTCTTGAAATGGACGAACAGTCGATGCCGACAATGACCCGACAAGGTAAGCGGACGAAGGTTTCGCTCAAGGACATTGCCCGTGAGGCGCAATGTTCGATTGCTGTGGCATCGACGGTTCTCAATGCCACCAAGGGCTGCTCGGTGGTCAGTGACAGTCTCCGGGAGCGGGTTCAAACAGTCGCCAAGCGTTTGAACTACCGCCCGCATTTTGCCAGCCAATCTTTGATTCGAGGTCGGACCAATACGCTTGGCGTGTACAACCCGCCGGGCCATCGCAATGGGGTGGGGGATGGCTATGCCGGTCGCCTGCTCGATGGTATCGAGTTGGAATGCCTGGAGCATGGCTATGACTTGTTGCTGACCAATCGTGTCAATGAAGGCTCGGGTGAAACCTGTCTCAAGAAGTTGGCTGAGCAGCGTGTCGATGGTCTGATTATTTTCCGCAGTAGTTTGTGCAGCGATTGGTTGCCGACACTCAAGAGCTTCGCCAATCGCGTGGTCTTGATGGATGCCGAAGCGGTTCATGAGCCTTTTCATTCGGTGGTATTCGATAACGCCGGTGCCATTGGTAAAGCAGTTGAATACCTGGCTGAACTTGGGCATAGGCGTATTGGTTTTCTGGGGACATGTCTGGATAAGCCGCAGGCGCCGTGGCTGCTGCGTCAGGAAGGCTACGTGAAGGCGATACGTGCTTTGGGGTTACCTCAGGATGATTGTCTGATTCACGACCGCAATACATCATCTGTACAGATGAGTATTGATGACCAGTTCTGTCAGGCCGAAGGCACGTTGGGTATGCAGTATTTTCTGAATCTCAGCCCTGCTGATCGGCCAACCGCTGTGATTGGTTATAACGATTTGGTTGCAGTCAATGCGCTACGTGAATGCCTTAAACAAGGACTCCGTGTCCCTCAGGATATGAGCGTCATCGGCATGGGTGATTCAGAACGTTGTGAATACCTGATTCCCGGTCTGACATCGCTCCGCCATCCGCTTGAAGAAATGGGGCAGTGTGCTGCCAGGTTTTTGATTGAAGTGATTGAGTCGAAACAAGAACCCCAGAAACCACTATGCGTTGAACCATTTTCAGCAAACCTGGTGTGTCGGGATTCTGTAATGCATATTTGAGTTACTCAGCAATATCAATTAATTGGGTATTGCTTGTTGAGTTTCGAAATTTCGAAACGTTTAGAAAGAGGCCCGGTATGATTAATGTTTCAATGAAGCCATCAAGCAGGCAACACAAAATGGCTAAGCAGGCCTTTACACTTATTGAGTTGCTTGTGGTGATCTCGATTATTTCGATACTCATCAGCATTCTGCTGCCTGCTCTGGGCAAGGCACGCAAATCGGCAAGGACTTTGACGTGTACCAATCTGCTACGCCAATATGGGATGATCAGTGAAGCCTACAGTGCTCAGAATAAGGGTTATTATCCGCCACTAAGTCAACCTCTACCCGGCGTGTCCAATTCGTCATGGGCGATCAATCCTGAACTCAAAGCATTGATGAGTGTCAATGATTTAGCAGATAAATGGTGGTGGGGACGCAACAAGGTCTGCCCGGACGCCAGGGCCGCATTGGTCAATCAATGGGGGCAGACATTGGATGGCAATATTGCCCGTGCTTATGGCATGAGTCCCGGCAAGAACTGGTCCACCGACAAAGATATGCTCTGGTGGAACAATTACCGTGGCATTCGTAATACCGATCCCATTCAACCCAATCGTACGCTCTGGTTTGCCGATGCCAAGAATGCCGAAGTGACGCGAGCAGGTTCTGATTACAGTTCCTACTGGGATTTATTTGGGGATGATCCGTCAACCCACTACAACGAAATGCTTGCGTATCGACACGATGATCGGGCGAATCTGGTCTTCTACGATGGTCATGCCAAGACCATGAACAAGCAGGACGTGTATCCCAATGATGCACTCTGGTATATCAAGAAAAATCCCTGATTCGCTTGAACCCAATCGATTAATCCGTGATCCATTTTGTGATCGTTTGTGTATGCCTGTCACGATTGTCTGATATGGATAATCCAGTTGTTGATTGCTTTGATTGGAAACACCTGATGAAGTTGATGTGTTTTAAAATGGTCTTTCCTGTTCTGTTTGTTCTGTTGATGGCAACGTCTGTCAATGGTCAGTCATTACCTAACGGCTTTTCCAGGGATAGCCGCGGCGCGATTCGGGTGATGGATATACGTATGTATCCGGTTCACTACAATCCCAAGTGGTACAGTGCAGCCTATACATATGATTCCAACTTCAACAACATGGATAACGTCGCACTGGATGGTTGGCAGTTTACAAGTCAATTACAGACCAAGGATGATTTTCAGTTTGTCCTGAAAAATAAGGTTGTTTCCAGCGACAAAGATAAAGCCATCACCTGGCATATTGATGCTCAATCCACGCAGCCTGTTCCGACGCGCTTGTTCGCATTGTCGATTGATTTACCCGTGAGTCGCTTTGCAGGAATGCAGTTGAAAGTGCAGCATCGAACCGTCACCTTGCCTGCTGTACAGCAGGAAAATCCATTGATTCTTTCCGGCGCCCGTGAAGTACGCTTGATCCAGATCCCGACACCCCAGGGGCCGATTCTGCTCAGTGGGTTCTGGGATGTGGAAATTCTGGATCGTCGCAAATGGAAAACCAATGCCTACACCATGCGTCTGTACTTCAAAGAAAACAGGGGCATGTTATCGCAGTCGTCGTTTGATATTCGTATTGCTGCAGGTCAGTACCAATGTTTCCCGCTGGATATTGCAGACCATTGCAATATGGGCTTCAAAGATGATGTGGCTGATGACAGGCAAGGTGGATGGACAGATCAGGGACCAGGCAATGATCTCTCTGCATTGAAACCTGGCGTTTATGACTTTGGTGGGATCAAGATGAACGTGATTGATCCTGCTCAGAACCATGGCAAATCCAGCATGGTTTTTGGCTTTGACAAGCGTCCCTTTGATTTGAAGCAGGCGCGTATCACATTGCCCGCTGGTCAGCGCGCATCACAGGCACGCACTCTCTTTGTCATGCACTCAGCTGCATGGGCCAAATCGCTGGCACCTGATAAACCCATTGGCATCTTCCGTGCTTCATTTACAGATGGCAGCACGCTTGATATCCCCGTGCGCAGTGGCAAGGATCTGGGCGACTGGTGGAATCCGACAGACAAAGACAATGGGCGTGTCGTCTGGTCAGCGCCCAATGGTCGTTCGTTGGTTGGAGTTTATCTATCCCGCTATGAATTGCCTGCAGGCAAAACACTTGAACAATTGGAAATCCGATCAAACAACCGATGTGTCTGGGGCGTGCTGGCGATGACGTTATGTTCCCAAGATGCCCCTTTGCCATCCGTCGAGCAAACACCATTGACCATTTCTGCAGGCCAGGATTGGAAGCCAATCAACTGGACACAGGAAGTCGAACCCGGCAGCATCATGGATCTTTCCACCCAATACACTCAGCAGGAAGCTGGTAAGTGGGGACGCGTGGTGGTTCGTGGTCGGCACTTCGAATTTGAAAACCGTCCGGGTGTACCGGTTCGGTTTCATGGCGTGAACCTCGGCTTTGATAGTTGCTTCATGTCACATGAAGGTTCGCAGCGTTTGGCCCGTCAACTCCAGTCACTGGGTTACAACATTGCTCGGTTGCATCACTTTGACCGATCGATTCTCGATCCCAACGGGCCCAACAGTCACACCATTGATCAGGATCAGGCGGACAAGTTTTTCTATCTGATCGCACAGTTGAAAAAGCATGGCATCTATATCACATGGGACTTGTACTCCTATCGCGGATTCCGAGCAGAAGATTCACAACTGAACCGTGATTATTTCCGCGAGATCAAATCCTTGATCCTGGTAGATGAAAAAGCACGCAAAGCGCTCACTGATTTTGCTCAGGTTTTACTGACGCAAACCAATCCATACACAGGGATGGCGCTTGCTGATGATCCGGTGTTGGCAACGACATCCACGATGAACGAGGACTTTCTGATCCCGCATTGGAACAAGTATCCCGATGTTGCCAAGCTCATTCGCAAAGCTTATGCCGATTGGGTCAAAGTCAATGCGCCGCAGGCTGATCCTGATCGCGTGGGGACCGCCTTGTTTACCAAGTTCATGTATGAGACGGCCACAGAGACACATCGCAGTCTACAGCGGTCTCTTAAGCAGATGAACGTCAAGACGCCGTTTACAGCCAACAACTATGACCGGTTGCTTGCAGCCAATGGTTTGTATGATGCGTTTGGGTATGTTGATAATCACTTTTACCATGACCATCCGGCATTTGTGAATCGTCCGTGGTCATTGCCGTACTCTTTTTCATGTGCATCATCGGTTCGACAGATGACAAGTAGCCTGCGTTTGCAGTTTCCCGTGCGTCGTTTGGATAAGCCGTTTTCGATCACTGAATACAGTTATGTAATGCCCAATCCGTATCGTGCTGAAGGCGGCGCGTTGGTGGGAGCCTATGCTGCCTTTCAGGATTGGGATATGCTTTGTCGCTTTTACTGGGGCGGTGGGAAGATTGATCTGGTCACCAAGCCCGGACACATGGAAGGATTCAGTGTTGTCAATGATCCGATTGCTTTGATGTCAGAGCGTTTGATCAATCTGCTGTTTCGTCGCGCGGATGTTGCTAAAGCAAAGAACACGGTTGCATATGTGGTCGATCCAGAGCTTGTGTTCGTCGAAGGCAAGGATATGGCCACACATCCCGATGCTTACGCACAGGTGGGGTTGATCACTGGCACGGGGACCGTGACACGGTCACACATATCGGCACAATTGCCGTCTGACACGACAGCATTGTGTGGTGATCAAGCTTTGACAGACGAATTACACACTTCACTGCCATTCATCGACCAGCAGTCAAACTTACTCAATGCCTTGTCAAAGCTCAGTGTGGTTGATGAGGGTCTGTTTGATCCTGCCGGGGGACGCTATACAAGTGATACCGGTGAGATTCAGCTGGCAACAAAAGAAGGTCGCTTCCATATCCACACGCTCAAAACCGAAGCAATTGTGTTGGCAGATATGGGCTCCTGCACTGGCAAGCGGTTGATGTTGGAAAATGTCTCCGGCCCTGTCACTGTCAGTGTCTCGGCGATGGATGACAAGCCTTTGCAAACCTCGCGGCGAATCCTGATGATGCATTTAACCAATGTGCTTAACAATCAAATGAAGTTCCGTGATCAACATGGTCGTGTTTTGGAAGCATGGGGAACATTGCCATTGATGGTCAAGAAGGGAACCGCAACGATCAGTCTGTTGCTTGACAATCCAGCAGACATGAAAGTCTTTGCGGTTGATCTGTCGGGCAAACGCATTGCAGAGATTTCAACATCAACCAAAGGCGGCAAGCAATTGACCTTCATTGCCGATACCCATGCCAGTGGCAATGAGGGTGTCCTTGCCTATGAACTGATTCGCCAGTGAGAGATTGCGACAGGCGTTGTATTCACAGCTGCATTTGTGAATGCTGGCAGGACATCTCAGATGCTCGCTTCAGATATTGATCAAGGTCTTCGATCGCCAGTTCATCAATCATTTCTCGCGCACTCACATGTTCGTGGTCGCTGGTGATGGCTACCGCGCCGAGATGGCCCGGATCGTGAATGTGAACTTTTCGCCCATAGCGTGTTTTGAGTTGTTTGAGTTTGGTATCGTTGAAATCCAAATGAACCAGAACCCGGTCCAGATTGATATTGGCTGAAATGTAATTCTGGTAATTGGTTGTCTGTGCGATGCATTCACCTGTGGGTAAGGTGATCCCGCTACTCAGTCCACTGATACTGGATGCCAGGGGGCAACGGCATTGGTAGGCCCAGAACGGTTGCATCAACCCGCCGTGATACATGGACGTGAAAATCAGCAGGTCCAAATTGGCTTGAGCGTACAGATTCATCAGATCCAGAAAATTCAGGTCAAAACAGGTGATCAAACCCAGACGCCCCAATCGCGTGTCAATGATTCCCGGCGAACAACCCGGTTCAAAACCACGGTCTATTTCTCTGGGCGTCAATTTGCATTTGTCATAGCAACCGATGACCTCGCCCCGGTCAAGGATCATGGCGGAGTTATGCCAGTTACCTGCTTGGTCCTGACGCGTGTGCGGGTATATCACCATGCACTGGTGTGTTCGTGATCGATTCTGGAAATGTTCGCAGATGGCCTTACCTCGGTACCTGTAAAATGCATATAGGCTTTCGATGGATTGGTTGTGCCAGCGATCACAATTCTCCGGCAGAAGTATCAAGTCGGGTTGATCTGCCCATAAAGGTGCCAACGTTTTGTCCCAATGGGTGATGGTTTGTTGGATCTGTTCGTCCAATGACATCGGTTCGGTAAACGATGGGCTGGGTGATGAGGTGATACCAATTTGAATATGATTTGCCATGAGTTCAGGCCTTTACATCGAGAAATTGGATTTGATAGTCAAGTTGTTTTTGTTGTTTGGGCGACCATGCAATCTGGACTTGCGCGGTCTGGACGATGCTGCCATAGGCCGGTGCATACCATTGCGGCTGGACGCGCAGTCCAGCAATGGGGGTGTTGATGATCATTTCTGCCAGCGGTTGCTTGCCAATTTGAAATACAAGTCGATTTTGCGTGGATCTTTGAACCGTGATCTCCGGTGCCAGCAGATAGCGTGCGTAGGCTTTGTCATCATCATCAGCAGCAGGGGGGCGGCTTGAAAGACTCTCGACCCGATCCGCAATGGAGAGTAGGTTGCTGCTCAATGCATATGACAATGACCGGGAGACTTGCCACTGTTGGGTTTGGGTTGTTTGTGTGTAATGTCCTGCATACTGCCATGCGTGATCTGTCATCGAGCAGTCAAGCGTTTGGGCTTGGGCTTGATCGGTGACCGTCCATAAGCCTTCAAAACTTTCAGCATCATATTGATGCATGGGGCAGTCGTTGATTTGAATGGTGTTGTGCATCTGAATACTGCGAAACAGATTTCGCATCTTAAAATCGCTGGAATAGCGGTAAGTACCCGCGTCGACAAACAGGTCATGGCCTTGCCAGTTCACTGTGTAAGCCAGCGCATCGCAATGAGCGTGGCCGCCGCGTTCAGCTGGATGCAGTTGTGCATTGCGTAGCAGCAGATTCAGTTGGTTGGTTTTGATGCCGTAGTACCCAGCATGTGGGTAGCGAATCAAACGGCTTGGATTGTGATCTGTTCCCTGAGATTCAGGAATCTTTCCCGTCCAGATGATGGCTTCTGCTGCATAGTCGGATGTACATGCTGGGATAGCAGGTTCATCCAGAACACATCGACCCACGGCAACGAGGGCACGGTGATCCCGTACATCGCTTTGCTCGAACGTTGTAAACTGGATCAAGCGACCGTTATCGTTGTCGCCAAAGAGTGGCACGTGTCCGTTGTTCTGGGTGATGTCATCAGTGAACGCGATCGCTTTGCCAAGTTTTGTTTTGACAAGATCGGGTAGTGGCATATCAGCCTGTTTGGCTTGCTGGTAGGCCCAGAGCATCATCTCCGTGGACAGGCGATGGTAGTTGGTAGCATTCTCAAAGCACACGCCATCGTCAAGCCATTGTTCGTCGACTTCGTAGATCAACTCTTTTCTGGCGAACTCAAGCCATTGCTCGCCTTCAGGCAAATGGCGAAACATCAATCCAAGTCCCAATAAACCGACCAGGTTGGTCAGGTAGTGATTGTTGCGAAAGCCGTTGTCATCCACTTCCAGATGTGCTGCAATGAAGCGGCCGTGTTGGAAGAGCAGGCGGATGACTGGTTTGAGTTGGCTTGTCTTCCATGCGTTGATCGTCAGACTTATCCCAACCATGATGTTGATCGCGCGCATGGCCACATTCATGGCACAGAACCAGTTCACACCCATCGGCCAGGGATTGGATTTGTGCCAGTCCGTGATCACATCAATGAGCTCGTGGGCATCCTCACGTGCTGGAGCAAGCTGACTCGCCAGACCCAGTGTCGGCAACCACATGAGATTGGACAGGTCCCATGGGTATTTGATTTATAGATCGCTGTTGGGATTGACAATTTCATCAAAGGCTTTGCGTCCGGCTTGAATGTAGTCCATCGCATCCGGCCAGCGATAACCACTGAGCGCATCACGATGCCAGTCGATGTTGTGACCATGCGGCAATGAGGTGTCGCCCAGCAGCAGAAGCTGGTGCGACCTTGCACGGTCTGCTGCGGCCAGAATTCTGGAGCATGTATCCGAAGCATGCTTAGTCAGTATTGCCGTGCGCTGTTCCCAAATCCGGCTGTCCAGCCCAGCCTGCTTGAATAGCGCATGGATCGATGCTGAACGCACGTCGTCGAGTTCCCTTGGCAAAGGCTTGTCACGGTCGAACAATCGTGCTTGTCGCCAGGTTTTTAATCCGTCTAGCCTTGCATCAGAAATGAGTGAAATAGGGAACATAATATTTAACCATCAAATTTAAAAGATTGATTAAAATATAGCAAAAAACGTTGACACTGGCAATTGTTTTGAATATTATCTTTTAACGATCAAAAAAAGGAGCGTGGATGTCAACCCTGCAATTAATTGCCAAGAAAGCCGGTGTCTCGGCACAGACGGTTTCGAATGTGCTCAGTGGCCGAGGTGTCTCAAAGCGGCGTGACGCCATTGAACGAGCCAAGCGCATTTTGCAGATCGCTGATGAGTTGGGTTATCGCCCCGACGCTGCAGCCAGGGCGATTCGTTCAGGCCGGACGTTGCAAATTGGTGTGGTGATTCGTAATGACAGGTATCATCCCCTTTGTCACCAGTTGGCGTTTGAGTCCATACTTGGTTTGAATGAAGGGTTGCTTGAGCAGGGGTATGTACTCTCGATTATCCGTGTGATGGATCTTGAATCTGAGCGCATGGCTCAGTCGCGTGCAATGCGTGAGAACCTGCTTGATGGCGTGGTGGCTCTGAGCTATTTGCCGGACTGGGTCGAGAAGCGTTTGTCGGATCACTTTGAACATGTGATCTGGGCGGACAGCAATATCTGGCTTCCGGAAAACTGCATTCGACGAGATGAAAAAGAAGCAGGCATGCTTGCTGCCAAAGCTGCTGTGAATCTGGGTTACAAGAAAATGGTCTGGACTGGCGAGCGTCTGGATTCAGGTCACTATTCTGATATACAACGTTGGGCGGGGGTGAAGGAAGTCGCCCAGCAGCATGGTTGTACGGTGACGCATTGCAATGGAGCTGAGGCCGTCGGAGATCAGGCTTTTGCGTTGCTTGACTCATTGAATCGCCAAACCGTCGTGCTGGCATATGACGTTTACCACGCACGTCGGATTGTCGCGGCAGGGCAGACTTTAGGGATGTCGCCCGGGTATGACTACGGCTTGATATGTTGTGATGATTCGCAAACGACGCAATCGCACTGGCCGAGTTTAAGCCGTGTGTCGTTTGATCGTTATGAGTTGGGCTATCAGGCAGCGCAGATGCTGCTTCAGTCACTTCCCGGAAGTGGTGTGCAGCGGGCGGGGCGTCCTGCACCATCGCGCATGATCTCCGGCCAATGGTTCCTTGGAGGATGTACGGCCTGGGGGCCTGACTATCAACCTGTCAGATAATACCGTAATCAGCAATATTAATATGTTCACGAGTAGTACGGTAATCAATCCACGTATATGCATATCGTTCAGGAAGGATAAGTCGATGGATTTTAAAATGACTACTCAACAATTAAATAGTAAAGGTCGCAAAAGCCGACCCGGAACGGGTGTTGGCTTTACGCTTATTGAACTCCTGGTTGTGATCAGCATTGTTTCGCTGTTGATCGCAATCCTGACCCCCGCGTTGGCGAAGGCACGTAAATCGGCGCAGACGGCAACCTGTCTGTCAAGCTTGCGCCAGATTGGTACGGGGATGGGATCATATGATGCGGACTATAAGACCTGGCCGATGAATGCGGTGTATGACGGGTCTGGAAACATCATTGAAAACCAGCTTTGGTATCGCCGCTTGTTCAAGCATCTGCAAATCAATTCCAATGAGATTAAGCTCGCCCAAACCAGTATGCGAGGTTGGTACTGGTGCCCCACAGCGGAAGTGATCTATGGTGGTGGCTTTCCCTATCAGCATTATGGATACAACCCAAAGGTGTCCAGTTCCAAATGGAACTATCAGCCGCTGCAGTGTGTCCAGCCGTCAAACTATTTTCTGATTGGTGAACTTAACGGGAATCGAAGCACCGTTGCTGTGGGGACCAGCACGTCCTCCATGCCGGTGTACGGTGCCAATGAAGTTGGTAATTACCGTCTGACTCATCAAGGGGGTAAGGGATCAGGCGGTTATCTCTATGTTGATTATCACGTCAAGAATATCTCTGGAAATATCAATGGAACATATGATCCGGAAGATATCAAGAAGTACTGGCAGTGGTGGTGAACCACTCTATTTGAAAGGTTTTTTTGTCATGTCGAGTATCAAGTCATTTACGTACACCCTGGCTTGCCTGGTTTGTCTATGTATGTTGGCAACGACCTATGGTAGCGAAGCTGTGAAAGACGGTTTGATTTTCTATGCTCCCATGGATGGATCTGCCGCTGCGACTGAGGCCAAGGGCGATCCTGATCCTGTCAAAGCCAGGGACGTTAGTTTTGTGGATGGGAAATTTGGTAAAGCTGTTCTGGTCAAGGATAAGGCGCATCTGCGTTACCGCGGTGGTGCGAACTTCCAGTTTGCTCAGGGTACCGTGGCCATGTGGATCAAGAGCAATAAGCCCTGGAACAGCGGCATGAAACTGTTCTTCAAAGGCTGGGCTGATGATTGGAATCGCAATTCGATCTACATCCAGACTACTGCCTATTCACAGTTACGTGTCTGGCTATGGAGTGCTGAGAAAGAACAGACAACGGTTCGCAGCCCCAACGGCATTAGCTACAAAGCCGATCAGTGGTATCACCTGGCAGTCACCTTCACGGATGGACAGGTCAAGGTGTATGTCGATGGCCAGGAGATCAGCTACGGCGTGGCGTCCGACGCGACATTGGAAATGCCTTTGGCAGAACTGAAGTATTTTATGATCGGCTGCGATTACACACCTGATGCTGTACTTGATGGTGCCATTGATGAATTGCGTATCTACAATAAACCGTTGGATGCAGATGGGATCAAGCAACTGCACGCATATGTTCCTCAATGATTGAAATAGATTAATGATTCGGGGACGGTATCGATTCGTGGTGCCGTTCCCTGTTTTTTAAACGTTGCCAATGTTCATGGGAACGCTGAGTACGTTGAAAGCTGATTGATATTGTTTTTTCGTAATCTGGATAGTGATATGTTCAAGTGTCCCACGCATGGGAATCAACACGGTTGGCTGACTTTTTTTGCATCATTCCTGCTCATGGTTGGTTCGCTGCAGGCTCAGCAGGCAGTGCCGTTGGAGTCAGCAAAGCCTTTGAATCTTGCTGCGCAGTATGCAACGGATTTGAATGCCGTTTACACGCAGTGTTCGGCAACGCAGACGCGATATTGTCTCAATGGTGTCTGGCAGATTTCACTGTTTGAGAAGCCGATCTCGCAACTGCCAGCTGAATCATCCATGGGTTATGTCCTGGTGCCTTCATCATGGATGCACACGGATGCGTTTCCAATCCAAGGCGGAAAATTCGATAAAGGTTCCTGGCAAGGCAAAGATATATGGGATGGCAAACCCATGTCGAATTTTGTCAACGCCTGGTACCGAAAGCAATTCAAATGGCCTGCCGATGTTGATGTTGCCAGGACGCATCTACTCATTGACCGGGTCACCATGAATGCCCAGGTCTATTTCAATGGCAAGTTACTCGGTGACCTCAATGAATGGGATGCACCAAGGCAGTTTGATGTGACACATCTGATTCGCAAAGATCAGATCAACGAAGTGCTTGTGTCGGTCAATGCTGTTCCTGAAGGTGATGTCAATTTGTTTCTCGGTGCTGAGCAGACCATGCAGGTCAAATCAAAAGCGCAGCTTCGCGGTCTGACAGGCGATGTGTACCTTGTATGTGATCAACCGTCATCTGTCGAGCTTCAGGATACGTTTATACAAACCTCGGTTCGAAAAAAGCAGATTACTGTTAATGTCGATCTGGTATCTCAAGCTCCAATGTCAGGTCGGTTTCAAGTCGAAATCCGTGATGCTACTGGCAAGATCGTCAAGACGTTTGCTGGTCAACATACACTGACAAAGGGATCGCAAACGATAACGGTGTCCGACACATGGGATAACCCAACCTACTGGAACCAATCCAATCCGTATTTGTATTCTGCGACAGTTCGTATTTCTCAAGATGATCAACTGCTTGTCGAATCTCTGCCCATTACGTTTGGCTTTCGGGAACTTTGGGTGGATGGTCGAGAGATTTTGCTTAACGGCAATCCAATTTACTTTCGTGCGTTTCATCACGCGCCGCATGAGTCGTTGGTCTCTTCTTCTGCTGCCAGAACAATTCGCAAAATCAAGCTGTATCGCAACGCCGGTTTTAATACCATCCAGTTTGGTTCAGAAGGCATTAGGCGGCGTGGCCATGCCGCCCAACAATATCAGCAGGTACTTGAATTGGCGGACAAGCAAGGGCTTTTCGTTCTCATGCCCGTGTTGCCGGTCTATTCGGTGGATTGGTCCAGTCCGCAGGAACAGAAAATCTGGCAGCGCAACACTTCAGCATTGATCACGAAGCATCGCAATCACCCATCACTTGTCGCATGGTCTTTGAATTTTAATTTGCTGGGTTATCCCTGGGATATGTTTCCCGGTGGATGGGCCGATGGTTATGTCCCGCCGGATACGGTGTTGAACCTGGGGACCAAACGTCAGCAGGCCATCGCATCCGAGCAGTTTGTTGCATCATTGGATCAGACACGGATCATCTACCATCATGCGGGCGGCAATTTCGGGCAGATGATGACATCCAACTTCTACCCCAATTGGGCACCTGCTGAAGAGTTGGCCAACTATCCTTCCAAATGGGCAAAGACGGGTAATAAACCCCTGATGACCGTCGAACACGGCGTTGGCATCGTACTCGACTATCTGCGTGGTCGCGTGGGCAACTACAACGATGTCCGATGGACCGAACCACTGGAAGCTGAATACGCTGCCATGTTCCTTGGTGAGCAAGCCTATGAGTTGCAGTCCAATGATTACCTGCAACTTATTACCGACAATGCGACGGATGAAAAAACCGCCATGACGGACAAGTACAACGTCAACAGTTCGTACTTCTGGGGACATGCTCTGCATATCAACGACATGGTCGGGCAGGTTAGCCAGATGTTCAGTCAACACGTGATCAAGAACTGGCGAACCTATGGCGTAACAGGATTTGTCCCACATGGTGTGTTCAAAGAACTGGTTGGTAAACAGTTCGAACCCTGGCATGGTCCAAGTGTGCGCTATGTCTACGATGATCTGACCACCCCGGGCGCCAAGCCATTGACCGACTACTGGCCATTGGATCACAGTGATCTGACTGACGTGGGGCAGGGCTATGCCAACGTGTTGTCCGAGAGATTGATTTACATTGGTGGCTCTGCCGAGTTAGGCTTTGAAGATCAGACGCATACTTACTTCTCAGATCAAGCACTCCAAAAACAGTTGGTCATCATCAACGATTCAGCAATGCGCTTTGAGCAACAGATTCAATGGGAACTCTACAATCCAAATAGCAAGACCGTCGTGACACATGGGACGCTTGATGTGTCCGTCAATGCTGGCAAACGTGGATTTGTACCATTTGAAGTTGCTTTGCCAACCGTGTCACATCCGACCAGCATGCTGCTTCGACTTCGTGCGGATCAAGTCGAGACACAACCCATTTGCATGCTCGATCTCGCTGTGACAGTTTATCCAAGGCAGTCAAAACCACCTGTATCCAAGCAGTTTCTTGCGATTGATCCGGCTGGCAAAACCACGGCCATGCTCAAAAAAGCCGGGCAACGTGTTCAAGCCTATCGTCCGGGGATGGACATTGCTTCTGATTGTGTGTTGGTGCTTGGCCAGGACGCGCTTGCCAATGAGACTGCTTTGCCGGTTGAATTTCTTGAGGCCATCAATCAAGGGCAGAACTTGCTGGTTTTTGCCCAGCGTGATTTGTCAGTCTTTCATCTGCGGATGCTCGATCGTGGTGTGCGACGTGCCTTTTTGCCGACTTTGCCCAATGACATGCTGCGCGATCTGAGTGATGAGCAGCTCTCACATTGGCGTGGACCAGCCGGCCTGCGTGATCCATACCCGGATAAACAGGTGACTACGCCCACAAAGTATCCATCCCTGCCATGGGTTTGGGGCAACCAGAACAACCTGGCAAGTGCAGCCATCCAAAAGCCCCAGACTGGCGCTTTTGAATCATGGATTCAATGCGCGTTTGATTTGGATTACAGCCTGCTTTTGTCAGTAAGACAAGGACGTGGGCAAATCATCTTCTGCCAATTGCTCGTTGAGTCACGTTATGGTTTGGATCCTGTTGCAACCCTGTTGATGGATCGTCTATTGCGTGAAGCAGTCTCAAAACAGGTCAATGTTCATAAGCCAGTTTATCTCACTGCCGACAACAAGTTTCAAGAGTTGATTGATCAGTGGGGGCTTGAATATACAACTGAATTGGCACATGACATCCAAGTCTGGCTGGCAACGCAATCTCCTGATTCACAGCAACAACAAGGAATGCGTTCCTTTGCCCAAAAGGGGGGCACGGTGATTTTGCTTGGTGCTGATGCCTTGAATGATTTAACTTGGCTTGATCCAAAGATTCGTCAAACCAAGGCATGGCGATGCCGCGCTCGCATCCTTGACACCAATGCATTTGGGCATGGATTGAGTCTTTCAGATTTTAACTTCAAGGATGATCTGAATCGTTATCCGGTTCCCGTCTCTGATGCGATCATGCCATGGACCAAACCTGCCATCGTCTCCTCAATGACGATGGGCAGCGGACAGTTCATCTTCATGTCAATTAGCCCACTGGATTGGCTCAAACGTTCGGTAACACCGGAGCGGATGACGCGTAACGCTACCAAGACCATGCGCATCCTCTCGAATCTGATTGATCGCAACGGCGGAGGATTCAAGGGCATTGCTGAGTATGCGATGTCCAATTCAACCCGTCAGATTCAATTACCATCACAGTGGCAATTCAAGATTGACCCGCAAAACAACGGACGAAGACTCGGTTACACCAAACCTGATTTCGACGATCAGGATTGGCAAAAGCTGCGTGTGTCCGCCAGTTGGGAATCTCAGGGAATCGATACACCCAATCCCAGTACGCCGGAAGCCAAGCGACCTTACGATGGTATTGCCTGGTATCGCTGTCGTGTCGTCATCCCAAGCAGTATGAAGGGTAAACCCCTGCGGCTTCATCTTGGGATAATCGATGACATGGACGTGACCTACTTCAACGGCAAACGGATTGGGGCAACGGGTAAAGATGTTGATAGCTACTGGAGTGTGCAACGCGAATACATCCTGCCTGAAAAACTGATTCATTGGGATCAACCCAACACCATCACTGTCAAGGTCATTGACGAACAACTCGATGGTGGACTCCTTGATGGGCAGCTGGTCATTGAGCAAGTGGATGAGGATCACTACCCCTACATCACAGCTAAACCGATCTTCAATCCTTATCATTTCAAACGATGGTGAAACGCTAACGATGCAAGTTCCATTTACATTTAACCCCAATGCTGGCACGTTCGATCTTGAACATACAGGCTTGACAAGCGGCTACACTCTGTTTGAATTCGATCGCTTTAATGTCCGTTCCAATGAATTGAAATGGACACAGCAAGGTGAGGATTATTGCGCTTCAATCAGCGGCATCGAACTGTCTATCCAATGCCAAGAAACTTTCGCATGTCACGTGCGAAATACCACTGATCGTGACATCCGCTGGGAATCGGTGTCACTACGGTTTGATCACCAGCATCTCACGGAGGCGTTTTGCAGTGAAGATTGGATGGAGTTGGTTCACGGCGAAGACTTCGGCAGCCCCTGTGGTGTCCGGCGTGCGGGACTGGGTCACGCTCATCTCAAAGCGAATCAGCCCAGTAACATGATTTTCGGCCTCAGTCATCGTACGCAATCTCGCGCGATACTCTTTGGCGTGGGGCATACATCACAAGGCGATCGATCACGATTTTCCCTGACGCATTCATCTGCACACTGCGAAGCACAATTTGGTGTCAGCCTTCAATTGATCCAAAAGCTTTGCGTGTTGCCGTCACAGACATTGGCTGCCAGCCAGCTATGTTGCTTTGCTGGTGAAGACCTCAATGGATTACTACAGGCATATGGACAGTGGCAAAGTCAAGCTGTTCAGCGTCCCATCAAAAAAGGGAAGAAGGGCTGGAACTCATGGGATTATTTCACCGGCTCGATTTCACAGGATGACGTCCTTGCCAATATGGACAAGCTCCAATTGATCATGCCACCCACCCCAGATCGGGTGGTGGTGATTGACGAAGGTTGGGAGACACGGTGGGGCGAGTGGCAGGCTAACGTGCGCTTCCCCGATGGGATGAAACAGCTTGCGACACAAATCAGTGAGGCAGGCTATCGCCCCGGCATCTGGACAGCGCCGTTGATGATGTCTGTCTTCTCGCCATGCTATCGCCTGCATCCGGATTGGTTTGCTCGTGATGAGCAGGGGCAGGTTGTGACCGAGCGACTGGCCTATGGCACGATGGCCTTACTTGATCCGACACATCACCATGTGCAGGATTGGCTGCATGCATTGTTCACTGGATTGCGCGAAGATGGTTATACCTATTTCAAGGTGGATGCCCCAGTGCCGCCGGGGGTGGGTGGTTTGCGTGGGTGGTGGCTTCTCCCAGAAGCCCTTCCCCGGGCTTTGAACATGCCACCGCCGTCGCTAGGTGCCCGGCCTGGTTCAAGCCGGGCGCCAGGGATGCTTGGGCCGA
>MDTD01117599.1_pt1 | contig 26547 bp, 22 predicted proteins | sample 811221 | NCBI WGS metagenome assembly MDTD01 (sample SAMN05326646, study PRJNA326480) | marine metagenome | isolation source: seawater | place: Pacific Ocean: South West | collected 2011 | reverse complement strand
TTTTAACGTCAGCTTCTAGAATCGGTGCAAAGGACACAGCCCTCTCCCAGTCTTTTTTATTGATATAGCGTCAATGTAGCGCCTCATATCGGCGCGCTCTCCCTCCGTTTGGACGATACCTGACACTTGCGAAGACTGCCCGCACAAGCGACCTTAGGCGCCGCTGACAGAACAACGAAGGACCCTCGCCATGCAGTGGTATACCGGAAATACGCTCTACGACACCTTACTCCTCATCGGCTTTGCCTATGCAATTTTGGTCATGGTGTCGAGCTTCTTTGGTACCGCGGCCTACGGGGGTCGTTTTGGCGGGGGTAAGCGTTCAAAGGGCATCAAGCTTGGCTCGAAAGCCGGATGGATCCTCATGGAACTACCGGGGCTACTGGTTTTCCCCGTCGTCTTCTTCATGGGTTCCAACTCAGACCAGACCGTACCCCTCTTCTTCCTAGCCGTCTGGATGTTCCACTACACCAACCGCGCGCTTGTCACGCCCATGCTGATGCGCGTACAGCCTGGATCAACCGCCAGCTTCTCCTTGGGGGTTGTGATCGCTGGTTGGATTACACTGTTTCTCCACGGCTACTTCAACGCAGCCTACCTGACGGAGTTCGGCACTCAGTACACAACCGAATGGTTTAGCGATCCACGTTTCCAAATTGGCCTCGCCATTTACATTTTCGGTTTCACGCTGAATGTCCACTCGGACAGCATTTTGCGTAACTTGCGATCTCCCAATCCCAGTCCCGACGAGCCGCGTTACAAGATTCCTTACGGCGGTGGCTTCAAATGGCTGACCTGCCCACAGTATTTTGGCGAGATCCTGTCATTCACTGGATTTGCCATCATGGTATGGAACCTAGGTGCAGTATTTGTTCTCGCAATGACAGCGGGCAATCTGATTCCCAGAGCGCTTTACACCCACAAATGGTTCCACAAGAACTTCGATGACTACCCGAAAGACAGAAAGGCGGTTATCCCAGGGCTACTCTGACACGGGCATCAGAAACCACTGTAGCGCAGTCCGCAATAGCAGACGCCTCAGGGCTGGTACCAAATAGCGGAGCTGATCGCCCGCTCCTGAATGGCTATGGGCTCCATGGGTTCCATGCCCAACTGCAAGGCGTCATAGGTCGACCATCGCGGTGTTGGTATCTCGAGGACGCGAAGGTAATAAAACGCCTCCTGCTGGGGATCAAAGTCTGGATCGCGCCACTGCGCGCTGAGCTGCGGCGCCCCAATCTCATTGGTATAGGTTGCGGTTTTAGGATCCACCGTTGAGCCCACCGAAAATAGTTTTCCCGTATCGGGGTCGACATCGCGCTCATCCGACCACGCCAAGTCAAAAATCGCCTCATGACTCACACCTTCAGCATCAACCCAGCCTTTAATCATCTGAATACGATCTAGATTGGCCCCAAGCGGATCGCGCTGAGCTACGGCAATAAACTCCGGAGCCAACCCCACCTCAGGCGCCACCGGTAGATCGCCACCCATCGGTACACCGTAGGAACGACCCACGGTGTCGACATCTGGAGCCTTATTCACCCCATCAGGAAACCCCCAGCCACCAAATAAACTGACCGTAATGCGCGGTCCAGACGTGGCAAATGTCTCGCGTCGTTGCATCGCATCAAACAGCGCTTCACGCGTATTTTCAGGCGCCCAAACAGCAGCCAAGCCGCCCGATCCCCACTTACGAGCCGGCGTCATTTTATCCAACCCAACACCCGCAGCACCCGTTCGAAGGCCTGCCGACCCATCCATCATCGGCAATTTACCGGTGTAGCCTTTCTCATCACTGGGCGATGTGGCGTTGTGACTGTCACTGGAGCCGATAACACCAAATTTCAGTGGGTTGAACCCCTCACTGTGAGCCATCGAAATTCCCCCACGCAGCGCATCACGCGCGTAGGCACCTTTCACACTGGTCAGTGTCATTTCTCGCCCGGGAACCGTTCCCGCAATTTCAAAATCGGCGAATTCATCAAGACTCGATAGCAACGGGTGCGTATCGGAACTGCCTTTAATTTGCAGAATCTCACTAATGGGCTCGAGTATCGAACGATCAGCCGGCGACAGCTCGGTTATGCGCTCTCCCGAGGTGCCCGTGATGCGGTAGGCCAAACCCTCACTAAGGTTGGGGTTATGCGGGATAGCCATGACGCGCCGGCCCTTAGCCCGTTCAGAACGAAGGAAGACCCACAGATCAGGCGGTGTGGGACCGTCGATGGAGCTAAACGGAATCTCGGGTAAATCGTCGCCGCCGTAAATCACGTTGCGGTGCAGATGCGTTCCAACATCACCCGCATCGGCCGACCATTCCCAGCCGGGAAAGGTGGTAAACACCCCTGGCTCGTAATGCTGCTCTGCCGCAGCCACAATTTCTTCCCAAGCGCTTTTGTTGATTGCAGGATCGACACCCTCAAGATCGAGCTTGAAACCGTTCTCGCGAATCAAGCTCATGATCTCCCACCAGGCCTGAGTGATGGTGAGTCGATTTTCGTTGCTCAGTAAGTCCGCGAGACGCTGTCGCGTGGTCGGAACATCAAGACCCGACAGCTTCGCCTGCCCCAGATACTCGGCGTGGTCGGTGACCGCGGCGAAATCGAGCGGTCGAGCGATTGTGACTGGATATCCAGCGCCGTGCTCAATCGTTGCGCCCTTGGCAAAACGATACACGTCATCCGGCAGAGCCCTTACGCCCATCGTAAAGGCATCACTTGAAAGCGACGTGTGGATGTGTAAGTCACCCCAGTACACGCGCTGCTCACCCTGAGCAGGGGCTGGTTCGGTTGTCATAGGCTCGATAGCCTCAGGCCCTTTAAGCGAGGGATCCTCGATCGGCGACAGCGTGACGTAAGCAGCGAGAAGTGCCGCAAGCAACAGGAGACCAAGCAGCTTAACTTTGACCCCGCCAGCCTGCCCATGGGGTGGCTGCCCTACTGTTTGTCGTCTTCCTTTCATAGTCAGACAGGCCCAATCAGTAAATAACGGCAGGCGACCGATCGGGCGGACCGCCCAACATGTCGCGATGTGACGGTCGGTATTCACCTGCGTCGCTGATTCCCAGCTCAACACCCAGCTCTGCACCGACCACAGTTCTACCCGCATACCGCTCGATGGCATCACCGAATGCTAGGGCATGAAGCAAGTGACCTGTGTACTCGGGGTTCTCGGCGACCTTCATGATTTCCTCGTATTGCTCGGGGTGAACCTCAGCCGCCATCAAGGCACGTTCGGTTCTCAAGGGCCCCATCCAGATCGATACGGCGTTGACGCCTGTCTCGGAGAGATCGTGCTGCATGTCGTGCGCAAACTTATCGATACCCGCTTTTTGAGCCCCGTAGCCCGGACCGTGCATGTAGCAGTTCGCACCAAAGGACGAGCCAAAAGCGATAAGTCCAGATCCCTGTGGCACCATGATTCGCGCGGCATGCCAGCTGGCCACATAAGCCGACCGAAGACCCACGTCTAAGATTCCCACGGCATCCAGCGGCTTCTCCCAGAACGGTTTTGGCGTAATGAGCTCTGGATGAATCATGGTGGCGTTGTTCACCAATAGATCCAGACGGCCTGATTCAGCCTCAATCTGGGCAAAGACGGCCTGCACACGCTCGTCATCAGCATGATCACAGCGAACAGCAATCCCCTCGCCCCCTGCAGCGGTTACCTCAGCGGCTGTACTATGAATCGTGCCCGGCAATGCAGCGCCATCCCAACCCCGCGCTTCTCCCACCGTTTCAGCACGCCCAGTCACATAGACGCGCATGCCGTAGCTACCCAGCGCCCTCGCAATCCCTGCGCCCGCGCCGCGGCTTGCGCCTGTTACGAGTGCCACTGGCCTTTCTGATTTCGCCATCCTTTGCTCCTCGCTTTATTCCGTATATTGCCGTGACACGAGCTGCTCTGCTCGACTGACCAGGCTGTCCGTCATTCCTTTGAAGCCATCGTGTAAGGGCCCACTCAAGATCGCGCCAACCAGTGGTGATAACCAGCCGTTGAGTTCAAAGGTTGACCGATAAAGCGTCCGACCATCGCCGACAGACGCAACCTCATGCTGCCGATAACTGTGCAAGAGCGGACCTACGGGCTTCATGCGATATTCGAAGAGCTCACCGGCAACGACCTTGGACACAAACTCCACTTGCTCGCGCTGCCGATCGCCCAATTGGACGGTCATCGCAATAGGAGCACCTACTCTCAGCTCACTCTCACAGGCGAGCACAAAGGGGTTCCACTCAGCATACGCTGCAAAGTCGGTAACTACGGACCAGACAAGCTCTTTTGGCGCTTCAACCTCGCGCATGAATTCGATTTTCATAACTGCCTGACCCTCTTACTTGAGCCTTGCTATGGCCCTTAATCCTGGATCTTTTTCTATTATCGTCTTTGTTATTGTTATCTCGAGTAGCGACCTATTCCCGCTCGTCTGACGCTATTACGTCACCGACGCGAGTATTTCGTTGTCTTCCAGCTTATTAGCGGGTCGATGAATACACCAGGTTCCCGCCGGGTGGTAAATGTACGCTACGCAGCTATTGCAGTTATCGCAGAGGGAGTCACCACCCTCGTCCCGCCAGCGATTAACGAGGTCTGGCTCGCGCAACAAGGCCCTCGCCAACTGCACAGCCTCAAAGCCCGCGTCCATACATTGAGCAACATTGTCTGCCGACTTAACGCCTCCCAGATAGGCCAGAGGCAGCTTCACCGCCTCTCGAATCTTGGTGGAGTACTCCCAGAAATACAGCTCTTTGAACTCTATCTTTGGGACAGCAGCTTGGGTTGAGGCGATTGCCATCCCGCTCAAAGACCATTTACCAATCACTCGGAGCATGGCCTCCAAGTTCATATTGCTGCCGAAGGTAAACCAGCCCGATTCAACGTTGCGACCGCCCGAGAGCACCAACATATCCGCTCCAGCGGCTTCGAGGACTTTGGCCGTCACGATGCCATCTTCCAGTTGCGCGCCTTTACTCCGACCATCAGCCACATTGATCTTGGCAATGACTGCCATACGGTCTCCCACCGCGGCTTTGACCGCTTTCAACACCCGCGCCGGGAATCGCGCACGGTTCTCCGCGCTACCACCATACTCATCGGTTCGGTTGTTATCCAAAGGCGAAAGGAACTGGTTCAGTAAGTAGCCATGACCCATGTGGATTTCCACCGCATCGAACCCAGCGTCGAAGCAGCGCTCGGCAGCATTCACAAACAAATCCACCATGCGCGCCATGTCTTTTTCGTTCATCGCGCGGCGGAACATGTTCCCTCGTAGCAACCCAGCGGGATTGAAGCCCGATACGGAGCTCTGCAAGCGTTTCGGTATAAAGACTCCCGTTACAAAGCTGCCGCCATGCGTAATCTGCGCCGCAATTTTCCCACCTGCCGCGTGAACGGCATCCGTAACCGCACGCAGGTCGGCCATAGCCTCGTCATGGATCCAGACTTGATCAGGCAGGGTTCGGCCGTCTTTCTCAACTGCCACATAGGCCATGGTTGTCATGCCAACGCCGCCTTTCACAAGCTCCTCGTGATGCATACGCATGGCGCGTGTGGGACGCCCTTTCTTCGACATATTTTCGTTTGCACCCGCTTTAATGAAGCGATTGGGCAACGTAATAGGACCGAGTTTCAAAGGCTCATAAGCTGTCGATAGCATGCCGTCGTCCAACGATAAATATCACAAGTCACGAGTATACCCGCCCCTCTTACGAGACCATCGTCCCTTTGGAGGGTGGAAAGCGCTCGGAAGACAGGTAGAAAGACGATAAGTATTGCGAGTAATGCAGACCTCTTACCAAACCCGTCGCAGATGCCATCCACTGGTATCGCGCACAGAACCTCTGACGCCATAGGAGTCGACCGTGAAGAAAATTGCCCTGGCACTCGTTGTTTTAGCGGTTACCGCGACGGCCTTTACCGCCGGACGATTTACGGCTCCTGCACCACGCTTCGATGCACAAGCAATGGATGCCTCGAACCCCATGGATGCCGCCTTCGAGGAGTTCATTCAGGCACAGCGCGATACCCTGGCGCTGTATAAAACCCATGAAAATTTTGACGACCCCTTAGCGGCCGCAGAAGCGTACCGTGGCGTGCTCTACACCATTGTAGGGTCGATCAAATCAGGGGCATTGATGTCGCATGAATACCCTCGTGCCATGCGAGGTGTCGACTGGACCAGTAAGGCAGGTCTCGACAATCCCGATAACAACTACTTTTTCGCCCTACTCGACGATGAGGGCAGCTACCGGCTGTATGGAAAGCGCGGCAATACCACTCAACTCATTTTCCAGCTCGTTATTGGTGTCCCGGGGGTGGGTAACGCAGGCTCCAGCACCAATGTCGATGTGCTGTATGACGAGGACCTTGTTCTCGATGAAGATGGCAATTTTGAGATTATTGTCAGCCCTGAGCGGCCCGATGACGCGAAAAACTGGATGAAAAACGCGCCGGGGGCCGAATCACTGCTAGTCAGATTCACCCATTCAGACTGGGAAACCGAACGCATTGACCCCTTATATATCGAGCGACTCGACACCGATGGGGAGCCGCCCGTACCGTTGACAGCAGCTTCGATGGTTGCCGGTTTAAAACGCACCTCGCAATCGATGTACGATCGAACCGCAAGCTGGATCGCGATCGCCGATCGCATGTGGTCGTTGGTGCCCAATAACTCCATTTTCAACATGCGGGTGACTCCCGGTGGTCTTGTTGGTCAGTACTCAGCCTTTGGGAACTTCAAGCTGGCACCTGAGGAGACCATGCTCATCGAATTTGGGGATACTGGTGCCCCTTACATGGGAATTCAGCTGGGTAATCGTTGGTTCGTCAGCATGGATTATGAGAATCACACGAGCACCCTGAACATGACTCAATTGGGTTGTCGCGAAGATGAGAGTCGCTGTTATGCACTGATCTCACTCGAGGATCCCGGCGTTGCAAACTGGCTTGATCCGGCGGGCCATGATGAGGGGCTCATTTTCATGCGATGGCAGGGTCTTGAATCACCACCGACGAAAGCAGATCAGCCACGGACGCGCGTCTTATCCCCTGAAGAGTTGGCCACTTACATCGAGGACCTTCCCAAAGTATCGCCCGAAGAGCGACGCAAAGCGGTTGAGGTCAGGCGCCGAGCAGTGCATGAACGCTTTGGCGGCTAGCGCCTAGGGTGTTTCGGTTAGGGCCCTAGAAACCCTCAGCCTCGTGCGAGGCCTTCCAGACGAGGCCGGGAAACAAGCGCCGCATCATGACGCCAAATTTGGTCTGCTTGCCCGGATAGGCAAAGGGCTTGCCGCTCTCGAGGCACCGCTCCACTTCGGCAATGACTTGATCGGGCGTCAACGTCTCGCCCTTCGCGGGTAGCTTGGGGACCACGGTAGCTTCTGCCTGACGCCACAGCGGCGTTGCAACCGCCGGCGGACAAACGCAACAAAAGCGCAGACCACTGTCGCGATTCTCGTGATAAAGAATTTCGCTGTAATGCTGGACCGCTGCTTTACTCGAGGCATAAGCGCCCATGAGTAGACCGGGAATGATGCCGGTCATCGATGAGAAACTGATGAAGTCGCCACAGCCTCGCTCGAGCATAGGAGGCAAGGCCGCCGTAGCAACATTCGCGAGTCCCCCGTAATTGACCAACATCACCTTATTAGTGACACGCGGATCCTCTTCAACGAGACGGCCAAACGGCATGATAGCGGCGGCATTAATCACCCGCTCGACCGGGCCTAAGGATGCTTCGATATCGTGAAATGCGGCGCTTACTGCTTCCGAATCCGTGATGTCGATCTCAAACCGATGAACACTATCAAAGCCCGAAGCAGTATCGGCCATGCCTTCGCTGTTCACATCGATAATGGCGACGGTCGCTCCCTCGTTGGCAAGCCGTCTCGCCCAGGCTTGGCCCATCCCACTGCCACCACCGGTGATGACGGCTAACTGACCTGTGAATGCCATAGTTCCCCCTCTGTCGCTTTTAACGCCTCATTTCTCGGCAATGTCATTTTTGCATTGGTTCTCGAAGTTGACTCTAGCGCTCCGGCGTAAATTCGATCGGCATCGATTTGATCGTCGAAATGAAGAATGACCGCATATACGTAATATCGCCCGCCAGTCGCGGATTCCGAAGACGCGGCAGCAGCTCTTCAAACATGACGCGCATTTCAAGACGCGCAAGGTTAATGCCCAGACAGAAGTGCTGCCCTATACCGAAGGAGCGAATTTCACGATTGAGCGTTGGCATGCGCTTCATACGGTGGATATCAAAGGTGAGTGCGTCATCGCCAAAAACGTCTTCATCGTGATTCACCGCGTGGTAATGCATGACAATCTTGTCACCCTTACTGAATCGATAACCCTGCCACTCGATGTCCTGAGTAGCGGTCCGGCGCATGGCAATAAACGCCGTGTTGTAGCGCAGCATTTCCTCGACAGCAGCGGGAATATCCTCGGGATGATCAACCAGGTGCTGCAATTGGTCGGGGTTTTCCATGAGCAGTCTCAGACCATGTGCGATAGCAGTTCGTGTACTCTCGTTCCCGCCAACCATCAACAGAATAAACACCCAAGAGAACATTTCATCGGTAATGGGCTGGCCGTCTATCTCCCCCTCGAGTAGCGCCTGTATCACCGGACCCGTGAACCCCTGTCGCTGTTTCTGGGCAAGCTCGGCGGCGTAGATCATGACTTCGAACGAGGCAGTTTGCGCGTCCTCCATGCCGCCCGCGACATCCGGATCATCAGCAAAGGCCATGGTGTTGGTCCACTTAAAGAACTGCGCCCGATCCTCAAGGGGTACGCCTAAGAGCTCGAGAATCGCCATCAGGGGTAGCTCAGCCGCTACTTCCTCTACAAACTCGCACTCGCCGCGAGATGCCACGCGATCAATAATCTGCTTGGCTTGTTCACGAAGCCAGGGCTCCATGGCCGCCACGGCCTTGGGTGTGAATGCATCCTTCACAATACGCCGATGCGTGACGTGCTTCGGCGGATCCATTGCAATAAAACTATTGGCGTTCATGATCTTGGTCACTTCGCGAGCCGTCTCATCCGGCGGCTCCATGGGGAAAGGCCCCTCGACTTCCGATGAGAAGAGTGCTGGATTCTGCGAGACAAAATCCAAAGCATCGCGCTTCACTGCGGCCCAGTACGGAACTCCGGTATCGGGATCCTCATACCGCACAAAGCTACCCTGCGCGCGCGCCTCAGCCAGCGCGGCATAGGGCATACCGTCGCGATAGGCGTCGAGATCTAAAGGATGAGTGAATGGGCAGCCTGACATAATTCTCTCCGTTACGGTTCTGTCTGACAGTTAGAGAGTAATACGCCCGTGCCTGCGCTCAGACCTGCCATAAGCATCGTCCACCCGAACGCACTAGCGACAGACCAAGGCATCTACTGACCGCAAGCTAGGCTCATTGGCGCTTGCATAAGCCGCCGCCCGCCCAGCGATAAGGCTCGCAGTTGTAAATGAGTCGGCCATTTTCGCCGTACTGCCAATCGAGCATGCGAATGGCATTTTCCGGTGGCATACCGCCTGATGGCTCCGCTTGAAGATCGCTGTCTTGCTGGGGGTAATCAGCCCAGTCAACCGGCGCTCGCCAGCCCGGTGGCGGCATCAATTCGGACCGCGTTCCCGCCACAGGATAGAGATTGCGCCAATGACGGATTTCATTTGCCAGGTCGGCCACCACATCCGGATGTGCCTGAGCCAGATTCTGGTACTCGTAAGGGTCCTCGGCGATGTTGAAAAGGAAGTTAGTGACCTCGACCGACGTAAAGCCTGTTTCGATTCGCTGAACCAGCTTCCATTGGTCATTGAATGCCGTCACGTTGACCGTATTTTTAAACGGCGACTCCGCAATAAAGAACAGGAGCTCCTCCCGCGGGATGGCTTCAGCGTCTGTTAGCGCGGCCACCATGTTGCGCCCGTCCAGACGGTTATGGGTTGAGGGCTCAATCCCAGCGGCGGCAGCGAGTGTGGGAAGGACATCCATCACCGATATGATGGAATCCACCCGGCTTCCTGCGGGAATCTGCTCAGGCCAGCGTACGGTCGCTACAACTCGGATGCCTCCCTCGAAGGTGTCACCCTTACCACCCCGTAACGGCGCATTATCCGCACCACCAATGGCATAGACAGCGCCACCGTTGTCCGAGAAAAAGAGGACGATGGTGTTGTCAGCGAGTCCCTCGGCATCCAGCGTATCCAGTACCTTACCGATGGCTTGGTCCATGCCATCAACCACCGCTGCGTACATGGGGCGAGCGCTATCGCGTCCCGTCATTTTTGCCATGAAGCGTGTGTTGTCGGCCATTTTGCTCCGTGACTTGCCGCGCTCATCGGGCATGTCAGCGTACTTCGCCTGCAAGTCTTCTGGTGCGTCCAGTGGCGTGTGTGGCGCAATAAACGGCATGTAGATGAAAAAAGGTCGTGTTTTATCTCGCTCCACGATGTAGCGACTGACTTCGTCAGCCAGTAAAAAACTCTCATAGCCCTGGTCATCAATCGATACACCATTTCGCTGAAAGTCCTTACCGCCAAGGCTCGCAAAGGGAGGGTAAAAACCCACTTCCGTGTGCAAGTGGCCGTAGAAGTGCTCAAAACCCCGAGCGTTGGGATGATAAGACTGCTGCGCATGGCCCAGGTGCCATTTACCCACCATCGCTGTCTGATAGCCGGCACCGAGAAACAGCTCGGGTAAGAACGTCTCTTCCGGGTGAATACCGTTGTTGTGCCAAGGCATGATGGTGGAATAGGCAACGCCCAGACGGATTGGGTCTCGCCCCGTCATAAGGGCCGCACGGGTCGGCGAGCAGATCGGTGTGGTGTAGAAACGATTGAGTTGCGCACCCTCAGCGGCAATCCGATCGAGCGAGGGTGTTTCAATTACTTGATTACCATGAAAACCCACATCGGCCCAACCAAGATCATCTGCCACCATGACTATGATGTTTGGCTTGTCGCTCGCCATCACAGCTGAAGACACCAGCATCATGATGGCGCTGAAGAAAAAGGCCCCTATTCGGACCATACCCCACCTTCCTTTTTTATTATCGTGCTGTGGCACACTGCAGCTTACAGAGTATCGCGCAGACAATAAGAGTGAAAACCATGCGACCGAGAAATCTTGTAATCACTTTGAGTGTAGTTGTCGCCGTGTTGGTACTGCCCAATCTTGATGCCTTACAGAGCAAAGCTCGCCAGACCATCGCGAGTGCAGCCGGTAAAGCGGCCGTGACCAATATGTCCGGGGTCGTTGCCGACAACAACGCCCGCGGTCTGGCAGCCGCTGAATTGATTACGCTTCCTATCGAGGTAGATGAAGTGGCGCCCGGTGTATTCCGAGCCTCCGGTGTCGGTAATACCTTCGTCATCACCACATCGGAAGGCAATGTCATCTTTGATACCGGACTGGTGATTCAAGCCAGCGAGCAAATCCGTCAACTAAAAGCCGTCTTGGGTGATTTTGAACCCGTCAAAATCGTGCTGAGTCACAGTCATGCAGACCATGTGGGCGGCACGCGGCTTTGGTCGGGAGACAAGACCGAGCTCATCGCTCATGAGGAGTTTGAAGAAGAACAGCGGTACCTCACGGAGCTCAATCCCTACCTGCATCAGCGCAATCGCACACTGTTCCCTTGGATCCCCGAGACGCCACGCACCCTGCCCGGCATGGACTTTCGAGGTTTGATTCCTGATATTCGAGTCGACAACGACATCCCCTACACCTTTAACCTGGGTGGTCGTCGTTTCGAGGTCCACGCGACACCCGGCGCCGAGGGTGCAGACAACATAGTGCTTTGGTTGCCCGACGATAAGGTGTTGCTGACTGGCGACTTCTTTGGGCCTCAGTTCCCGCAATTTCCCAATCTCTTCACCATGCGCGGTGAAAAAATGCGCAAACCTGTGGAGTACATGAATTCGATTGATCACCTACTCAACCTGGAAATCGAGACCTTACTGCCTAGTCACCTTGAACCTGTGCGTGGCGCCGATGACATCAGAGCAGGCATGATCAAGATTCGAGAGGCCGTCGATTTCGTCCACTCCGCAACTGTCGCCGGAATGAACGCCGGAAAGTCACTATCCGAGCTGATGGTGGAAATTCGTTTGCCCGAGCGCCTCTTACTGTCGGAGACCCACGGCAAAGTCAGCTGGGCGGTAAAGTCGATCTGGGAGTACTACGCGACCTGGTTCCACTTTGATCGCACCAGCGAGCTCTATGCGACGCCACAATCCGCGGTCTTGGGTGATCTCGCCGGGATTATTGATGCGGATGCCGCACTATCGCTGGTCCGTGAGAAGCTTCAACGCAATGAACCCGAGCAAGCTCTACTGCTTCTCGAGCTCTTTGAGGGGTTTGATACAGAGCCTGAGCTCGTAGCACTTCTCATGGAACTTCGCATCAAGGTTTTAAGCCAACTCCGCGAGCGCGCCACAGTCACTGGTAACGATTACGAACTCTACTGGCTGGATAGCGAACTTGAAAAAGCAGGCAGTGCGTTGCCGTAGTCTTTGATAGGACGCGCATGTGGACTAGAACAAGGCTTATTCATGAGTTGCTCTCACCCATCCCGTCCCCTATGTTGATCGTAATAACGAAAACAGATCTGTTCAGATGAGGATGTTATGACTGACCGTTTAACCGTTGTTTCTACCGACTGTCACGCTGGTTTGCCCATTGCGCAGTACAAGCCTTACGTCGATAGCAAGTACCACGACTTCATCGACATGGCGGTGGATATCCAGATCGAGATGATGGACAAGGCTGAGCAGCAGTTCCTCATCAAGGAAATCAACGACGAGTGGCGTGCGCCCATCCAGCAGGAGTTGACCGGCGCTTGGGATTACAAAGAGCGTCACAAGATGCTGGCGAAGGATGGTATTGCGGCAGAAATCATTTTCCCCGATGGCATCACCGAACAGAACACACCCCCCTTCGGTGCAGGTTTGGGACTGTCGCCTAAAGACGCGGTACCGGAACTCCAGTGGGCGGGTGCGATGGCACACAACCGTTGGTTGTCAGAGCTGGTTGCCAACAATCCGAAGCGTCACTTCGGTGTTGCATCGATTCCGCTCTTGTTTGATGTCGACCAAGCCGTGGAAGCTGTTCGTTGGTGTGCGGAAAATGGCCTCAAAGGCGTCATGCTACCCACCATGTGGGGCGAGCACGCGGCTTATCACGACGTGAAATACGATCCGTTCTGGGAAGCCTGTCAGGATCTAGGCATCGTCATTCATTTCCACTCGGGGCCGGCGCCCCATAGCGAATACTTTGGCGCTGCTTTCCCCAATGAAGATCGAAGTGATGAGCTACCCGGAGCCATGGGCGCTTATGTGTCCGAGGTCATGTTCTGGCTCTATCGACCGCTCACCTTCATGTTGTGGGGCGGCGTATTTGAGCGCTTCCCACGTCTCAAGGCGATGGTGGTCGAGGGCGGCACCATGTTTATGGTCCCTTCATGGCTGATGCTGCTTGATCACAATTACACCGATGTTCAATTCTCGGCCAAGCTTGGCGACTTCCGCTCGCACCTCTCGATGGCGCCGAGTGAGTACTTCGCTCGAAACTGTGGCATTGGTGCCTCATGCGTACCTCGACGCGACCTCGATATGAAAGATCAGATCGGTCTCAAGCAAATCATGTGGGGTAGCGACTTCCCGCATCCTGAAGGCACATGGCCAAACACGGCGCAGTACTACGTCGACACCTTCAAAGGCTTTGACGCGGATGCGGGTCGGCAGATTCTGGGCGAGAACGCGATTCAGTTTTATGGACTGGATGGCGATTATTTAAATAGTTTGGCCGCTGACATCGGTCCGTCTACGAGTATATTTAACGGCTGAGAACGGCAAGACAGACCAAAAAAATAAGCAAGGAGACTGCACTCATGGAACTCATCGCTGTCTGCGATTCAAAAACAAATACAGCACCTGACTTCCCGATTGGGTGGTGGTCGGTTGCCAGAAGCCACGAACTCAAGCCCGGCGACGTTAAGGCGGTTAGTGCGCTCGATCGTGAGTTGGTGGTTTACCGAACAGAGTCAGGCGAGGCACGGGTGCACGATGCTTTCTGTCCACACCTAGGTGCGCACTTGGGTGTTAACGGAAAGGTCGTGGGCGAGTCCATTCAGTGCCCGTTTCACGGCTGGCAGTTTGGGGGTGATGGCAAGTGCAACCACATTCCCTACTGCGACACCATTCCAACGCGCGCCAAGGTTCAGAACTGGCCGACCAGCGAAGTAAATGGTGAGATCTACATGTGGTTCCACCCGACAGGCGCAGAGCCCGATAGAGAAGTCCCCGTTATCGAGCAAATCGGCGATGAAAATTGGACTGAGCCTCGCCAGGTTGAGTTCAACATTCCGGTCCACATTCAGGATATTGCCGAGAACTCCTGCGATCCCGAGCACTTCCAGTACGTTCACAAACAGAATCAGACGCCACCGTCCTCGGTAGAGGTTGAGGACGATGGCGCAGTGCACCTTCGCTCGGAAATCGAAGCGCAAGGCATGAAGGGCGGCCTTCACGCGACCATGTTCCAGCCGGGGCTTGCGCGCGTGGTCACAAGTTACGGACCGGGCGCTGAAATGCTGGTCTATAACTCAGCACAGCCCATATCACGAAACGAAACCCTGCTTCGATGGACGCTGATTGTTCGTAATGAAATTGCCGAGTTTGTGGGCGATCAGGTCATGGACGGGATTATTGAGGGACTGTCGGACGACTACCCTATTTGGGAGAACAAGGTTCACCGCAGACAGCCTATTTTCTGCAAGGGCGACGAGACACTGGTGTTATTCCGAAAGTGGGTGCGCCAGTTCTACCTACCTGATAGTCCGCGAGGTCAACAATGAGCGATTACTACCAGGGTAAGACAGCAGTCATCACGGGCGGTGCCAGTGGCGTCGGTCGCTCCATCGCCTTTGGGCTCGGGCGGGCAGGCGCCAATGTGGTCATTGGTGATGTTGATGCGAGTGCAATGGAAGCGATTGCCGCAGATCTCTCAGCGGAGAATATCCCGCATAGGGTTGAGCGCTGCGACGTGACATCGACTGATAGTCTGCAAGGTCTGCTCGACGCCTCACTCGAGACGTTCTCGCAGGTTGATTTGGTGTTTGCAAATGCCGGTATCGGTGCAGGCGAAGCGGGTCCGATTTGGGGCTTCTCGGAGAAAGACTGGCAGTGGTGCTTTAACGTCAACCTGTGGGGTGCCGTCAACAGTATCAACGTGTTCATGCCCTACCTCATTACCCGTACCGATCGAACCCATATGGTCATTACAGGCTCAGGTAACGGTGCTTACACGGTGCTGCCGGATGTACCTATCTACACCGCAACCAAGGCCGCCGTACACACCATTACCGAAAACCTGCACTACCAGGTTCAAATGGGTGGTCTGCCGGTCGTGGTCAGCGCACTCTTCCCCGGCCCACATGTGGTCGAGACGGGCCTCTTCAACTCGGGCAGGGTCCGGCCCGCTGAATTCGATAAAGGGGTGACCGGCAATGAAACCGGCATCAACTCTGTCGAGGACATGAAGCGCATGGCCGAAGAGTACGGCTTCGACCTCAAGACGACGCATCCCGATGAAGTCGCCGAAATGGCGCTCGCAGGCATACCAGACGGCAACTTTTGGTTACTCGCTCACACCGATGAGAGTAAAGCCAAGGTGCAGCGTCGGGCCGAGATGATTATTAATAAAACAACGCCGGTTCCCGAATCGGTGGGTTAACAACACTTTAAATCGCGAGGCCTTCTGAAGTTGCTCGCATAGTGAAATGAAGCTGCATAAAAGAACGATAAAAAAGGAAAAACATCATGAGTGACGCACAAGCCCCAATGGGCGCACCCGGCGACATCATCAACTGGCCGATGCTGAAGATTCACTACCGCACCGACCCTGAAGCCATCGCCGCCCTGCTCCCACCCGGTATCACGGTGGGCAAAGAACCTAACGTGAACCTCACGGTCTATAACTTCCCCGTGCCAGATGTGCCCGAGTACGGTGTCGTCACGACGGTGAATGCTGACTTTGATGGCGTTGAAGGGGAATACACGCTGGGCTACGGCATCGATCAGGAGTCAGCCATCTTCATTTCGCAGGAAATGAACGGGCAACCCAAATACCCCTGCGAGATCGACTACCACCGCATTGGACCAATGGTGCGAGCAAAGTGCACCCACCAGGGCTACACCTTCCTCGAGTTTGAAGGCATGAGCGAAGGCCCCACGGATCCGGGTGATGAGTTTGTTCAGAACGAGTGGTGGATCAAAGTATCTCGCGCCGTCAGCATTGGCGGTCCTGCGACAGGCTATGACTTCCCGCCCCATGTTGTGCACGTTGCGAGCAAATACGGCACAGCCTGGAAAGAAAACGTACAGGGACAGGTGGTCCTGCGCGACAGCCCGTGGGATCCATTGGCCAGTAAGCTGCCCATGCGTGAGCAGTTGTCGGCTTACCTGTGGTGGCCTATCTTCCTCGATCGTTCGGTGACGCTGTCAAAACCCCTCGATCCCGAGGCGTTTCTGCCTCACGCCGACACCATATCGGGATCACGATGGCCTGGCGTTAACGGCGCGCCACCGAAGTAGCGCTCGATGAGTTCATCTCATGATCTCGCCTCGAGGGTACAAGCTCTCGAGGACATCGAGGCCATCAAGCGCCTCAAAGCCCGCTGGTGGTTTGCCTGTGATACACGCGATCTAGCAGGTATGCGTGCCTGTTACGACGAAGATGATTTTCTGATCGATTTTGGCTTCATTGGTGAATTCACTGATATGGATGCCTTCATCGAAGTTTTCGAGTCCTTGGCCTGCCATCCCACACATGTCGATATGCACCATGGCACCGCCCCGGAAATTGAAATGACTGGGCCTGATACGGCCACGGGACGTTGGCGCATGCGTTTTCAGCTGCTCGAGACCGAAAACAGGCAAGTGCAGCTCATGAGCGGTTACTACGAAGACGTCTACGCGCGAGTCAATGGTGAGTGGAAGATGCGGGTATCGAAGTACACCTTGATGTCTAATCTTTTCCTCTCCTCCAGCGATGGGGTGGTCGCTATCGAACAGATTGGTAGTGCACCCGGACTGGTTACCGAGCAAGCCTAAATTAAGCGATGAGTGTCAGCCGACTTAAGTGGGAAGCCTTCTGCGATACGCTGAAACAGGCGGGTGAACTGCTCACTGCGGAAGGCGTTCCACAAGATGAACAAACACAAGCGGAAGGCCTCAGATACCTCTCGCGCATTGCCCGCGCGGCGCTCGAGTGGTACGTAGAGTTCAATGATCCCGAGTTTCCAGAGCTCTATAAGCCCTCGCACGAGACCATCAAGATCGGCGCCGATAATCCCGACAATATCTACGAGAAAGCCGTCATCGACGGTCGCTATGACTACCTGCTAACCGGCCATCGAGGGACGGTCGACTACATCAGCATGGCCACCAGCAAAGGCAGCTACGCTGAGAATTTCAAACAGATTGAAACTGGGTTTCTCGACAGCAATGCGCTGATAACCGCTGACGATGGCAGCTTTCAAATTGTCCTAAGCCAGCATGAGCACGAGGGCAATTGGCTACCGATCGATGAAGACAGCGAGTCACTACTGATTCGGCAAACCTTTTTAGATCGGGCGATCGAGAGCCCAGCCGTTTTTCAGATTCGACGGCGCGACAGTGGCGCAACGCCTGCACCCCTTAATCTAGCTAAAGCAACGGCTAATTTTGATAAGGCCATCGCGTTTTATCAGAACACGTTGGGGCTGTTTGCGCGCTGGAGCCAACAGATCATTGAGAACCCCAATACCCTACCCTTGTGGGATCAGGCGTTCTGCCAATCGGTCGGTGGAGACCCCAATATCCTTTACTACCATGGACACTTCCGGCTTGAGGCGGACGAAGCCTTCCGAATCCGACTCGACCGTATCCCCGAGTGCCAGACCTGGAATCTTCAGGTCGATAATTACTGGATGGAGTCACTGGACTATCGATATCACCGGATCTCCATCAACAAACATGGAGCAGAGGTAAACACGGACGGCTCGGTCACACTCCTCGTAACTCCAGCTGTTACGGATGCTACGAATACGCTATCTACGGCAGGTCACAAGGAAGGTACCTTGTGTTTCCGTTGGGTTGGAACAGATGACCCGGTGCATCCCGAGGTCGATATCGTGAACCTCACGGAGCTGCACTGACCGATGAATTCCCGACGGCAGATGGGCGGCAGTTTGCTTCTTCGTGTCGTTATCGGGCTCGCTCTTATTACCCTCCTTAGCTACGCCAGTTACCAGGCCGGACGATTTTCAGGATCAACAGTGATTACTGCGCCAGACGATGCGTGGGCGAGGGATGATGCAGCGAGCGAGGCGTTTCAGGACTTGCTTACCAGTGTCGATTTCGCCGGGAGCGAGGCGTATTTGGCCTCACAAACAGATGACGCGACCCTGCCGCACGGTGAGACCTATCAATATTTACTCGAGCTCCTTGCCGCCTCAATTGAAATGCAGCTGTCAAAAGGCGACCCCTTGGAGCCCAAATTTACGGACTGGATGGGTGATTTCCGGAAGTTTCTAGGTGACAGCCCTGACGCGCGCTATCTCACGGCACCTATCGAGTCTGAATATGACTACGAGCTTACTTTCGACATGGGTGATGCGGACTACCTTGGAGTGGTGATTTATGACACCAATCCACTAACCGGTTGGAATCGTGCGACAGATAGCCTGTATGTGCTCGCTGAGAACGTGGGTAACGCAAAGCATATTCGACTCGCATCCGTTCACAGCAGTGATCACATGACAAGCCAAGCCGATGGCTTAGAGCTTCAGCTCTCAGAGACAGCGCATACGGTCATGATTCGTACCTATCGCTTCGATGGCTCGGTCGAGGAGAACAGTCACATCACAATAGCCGTCTCGTCTTCGACTGGATCTAAGAGCGATAGCTCGAATCAAACACAACGACACACACCCGCTGGTGATGCACTGTCGGTCGAGACACGCCTCGCCAACACCAGCCGTTTCTTTAACGAGACCTGGCAAGGAAGCCGAGCACTGGCGCGCGCCACTGCTGCGACAGCAAACTCGTTTGAACGGCCTGCCGAGGTATCACCCGATTTCGTCGGCATCTTCTACCCCACGCCCGATAACAGCTATCACGGTGGTGCCTTTGATCTTGCGCCGGATGAGTATCTCGTCATTGAGGCGAAAGCGCCTGAGGCCGCGTTTTGGAGCGTTACCCTGCAGAATCACTGGATGCAATCGCTTGCCCCCAGCATAGGTAGGGCATCCCTGCGCGGAGACGAGATTGTCGTTCGCGACGGCCGCTACCGAATATGGATCGGTGCTTTGCCCCCACCGGAAGGCGAGAACTGGCTCAGCACCGGTGGTCTAAAGCAAGGCCTAGTGGCGATTCGCTATTTACTCGCAACAGCCGAAGAAGCGCCGTCAGCGCGCGTCGTGCAGGCAGCAGATTCAATGAATGAGGCGATTCGATAATGCTTGATAAAAAGACTCTGATCAGGGAAGCATTGGCACAGGCGAAGCGAACATCGTTTCTCGATGACAGTTTCGAGCCCGTGCTCGATCGTTTGCTCACGGCGCTCAATACCGAGGCCTCGCTCAATGAGGTGGGTACTGGGTTTCACAGCGCAAGACTGCGGGACCTACTCTCAAACCGACTACGTATGGAGGCCTGGTGCGAAAAATATCCTGAGATTCTTGAGGAGACTATCGAGCGCCCTATTGTTGTTGTGGGGTTGCCCAGAACCGGCACCACCATGCTGCATCGCACCATCGCCACCGACACATCGTTGCTAGCGCCCATTTGGTACGAAGTTCGGCAGCCTGTGCCGCTTGCCGATGATTTCGAGCGCGTCGATGAGCGTATTGGCATCTCAGAGGCCGAGGTGGCGGCCATGCTCGAGGCGGCGCCCGAGCTTGCTGCGATCCATCCGATGGACGCGAGAGCTCCCGACGAAGAGATCATGCTGCTCGAGCACTCGCTAATGAGCACAGTCCCGGAGTGCTATGCGCATATTCCACAGTTTGGTGATTGGCTTTACGAACAAGACCAGTCCGCAGGTTACGACTATCTCTACCGGTGCCTTCAGTTCTTGCAGTGGCAAAAGCGTAGAAAAGGACAAACCGGGACGCGCTGGTTACTTAAAACACCACACCATCTGCACTACCCGGAGTATTTGTTTACACGTTTCCCCGACGCTGCTGTGGTGCAAACACACCGTCACCCAATCGATGTCATCCCCTCCTACGGCAGCATGATGGCAGCCCTCGCGCAGCCATTTAGCGACGCGCTGAATGCACCGGCACTGGCACAGGATTGGGCCACTAAGTGGGCCAAGGGGCTCGCCAAAACCATGGACTATCGGGCTGCTCACCCTGAGGCGCCCTACCTGGACCTTTATTTCATGGATACCGTGGCCAACCCCGAAACGGAAATTCGGAAAATCTATGACTTTGCGGACTTAGAACTTACCGCTGAGGCACTTGCTGAAATGGCGCACTGGCGAGCATTCAATGAGCGAGAGAGTCGCCCTGAACACCACTACCAACTCGCCGATTTTGGTTTTGATGCCGAGGGAATTGCGGCTCAGTTCTCGAAATACATCGCTGCTTACTTTTGAGCTGTTGAGCCGTTGAGCCGTTGAGCTATTGAGCTGTTGAGTCTGAAGAGAACGCGCTTAAGTTTCTTAACTAGGCGCTCTCAACGTACGCCTTAAGCGCATGGGCCGTGTCATCAAAGGCACGCTTCACCCAGGGCCCTGCAAAACGCATGACGTGGATACCGTGAGGTCCCAAGAAAGCATCGGTTGAGTAGTACTCGCAGCTATCGGGGCCCCTTGAGATCACAAACTGGTCGCGGCGCGCGGGGTATGGCCACTCGTCTACCCAAGGGGCTGACCATGAGACCAAACGTGGCTCGTCAATCTCCGTGATGAACTCGACATTATCGAAGTACTGCCCTTCCTCCGTGTAGCTCTTGAGCTTCATTGACAGAGGCTCACCCACTTCAAGAACACCTGACGCCTCAACACAAAAGGGATTCCATTCGCTGTAACGGTTGAAATCAACCAGAACATCCCACACGGCCTGAGCAGGTGCGGCGATTTGGACGGTCACTGAACGCACAATCGCGTTGGGATCTATAGCCAGCTTTTCATCTTCGGTCATATCTCTCTCCTGCAGAGCTTGTTCTAGCGTCAAGGCGACTTAGGGCGCCATATACTCGCCGCCGTTCACGTCAACCGAACTTCCGGTAATCACCGCGGAGTAATCGGAGAGGAATGCGAGGACGGCTTTGGCACAGTCGGCCTCGGGCGGAATCACGCCCAATGGGATGCGATCCGTAATGCTACTCACAACCGCATCACGATCGGCACCGGCTGCCACTTGGGAGTCGATAAATGCATAAACTGGCGCGCCACCAATCCAACCCATTCGCAGCGCGTTAACCCGAATCGAAAACTTACCGAAGTCATTCGCCATGTGACGCGTTAGCGCATTCAGTGCACCTTTACCCGCCGCATACATCGTCTCGCCGGCGAACGGTTTTACCGTCGACATGGTGGACACGTTTACAATCGATCCACCCCCCGCGGCTTGCATATGAGGCGCGCAGGCCTGTGCCATTCGCAGCGCACCCTGACAAATCACATTGATCACATCACCCATCTTGTCGGGGTCGGATACATCTGCCGTGGCCCAATCGCCGTGTGCGTAGGCGCTGTTTACCAGACCATCGATTCGACCGAAGGCTTCCACACCCGCAGCGACCAGCGCCTGGCATTGTTCTGTCGATGTGACATCAGTACTACGAGCGATCGCCTTCCCGCCAGCATCCCGAATCTCTGTCGCCACTGCATCAAGAAAATCTTGGCTTCGTGCGCCAAGCACGACAGCGGCGCCCTCCTGCGCGGCCATTTTTGCGAGGGTCTGCCCCAATCCGGGTCCAACGCCACTAATGACGATGACCTTATCTCTCAACAACATATTTTTTTCCTTATTGTTCATGAGACCGTTTACCCTACTCTTTCCGCTCGCGCTTCGGGTGTCAACGATTCTCAGAGGGATTGAGCGGTCATATATGGTCCATTTGAGCGGCGAAGAATGCTTGCAGTTCGTCCCCTAGCATTGGCACTCTAAAGTGATACCGATCTGCGACCACAAAGGTCACGGATGTCACGCAGGAGATCAGTTGTGTCGCAATCAGATAAGCGAGTCGCCATCATTACGGGTGCAGCCGGTGGTGTGGGTCAATCAACCGTTAGAAAGTTCGCCGAGAACGGTTACATCGTCATCGGCACTGACATTAGGCTCCCCGACGGTTTGTTTGAGCATGACTGTGTGAGCTATCGCACCTGCGATGTGACGAGTGAAGCAGACTGGCAGGCGCTTGCGGAGATGACGTTGTCTGAGCACGGAAAGCTCGATGTCTTGGTCAACAATGCGGCCATTTTGATGACCTACACCATCGAGACCTCGTCGACCGAGGACTACAAGCGCATGATGGAGGTCAACAGTACCTCCGTCTTTCTCGGCATGAAGTTTTTATTGGATGCGCTTAAAAAGAGCGAAGCGGCCTCCATCATCAACATCTCCTCATCATCAGCGCTCGCGGGCTACCCCCATTTCATTGCTTACGGTGCGGCAAAAGCCGCCGTTCGCAGTCTGACCATGAGTGTCGCTGTGCACTGCCAGACCAATCAGTTTCCCATTCGATGCAATAGCGTCCACCCCGACGGCATCCTGACGGACATGACCAACAACATGGAGGGGACCTTCCCTGAGATGGAGCCGCACCAGGCCATGAAAGCCTTCGGTTTTGCCTGTGAGCCCGAGGCGGTTACGGACGTTATCTACTTCCTCGCAGGTCACGAGTCACGACATATCAACGGGGCAGAGATTCGCGTCGATAACAGCTCAACGATTCAAATGCCCTATTTGTAGGCTGGCCAAGTACGAAATCAGCACGCTGAGCGCACGGCAAATAACGAATGGCAGCTGCGCTAACTAACAGGACCTCAGCGATCGATGAGTCGTCTAGCCCCTTGTAGCCGCTAAAAGCGATTAAACGGTTGGGTCGGTAATAGACGACTACAAAATTTAAATTTCGCCTTTCAACCTAAGCTCTGGGCGACCGCCCCCATCAAACGTTCATCATGATCTTGACGACGTTGTCCTCGCGCGCATCGAAGAGTCGGTAGGCTTCTGCCCCTTCCGATAAATCCATTGTATGAGAGAACAGACCTTCGGCCTTGAGCCTGCCATGCTGAAGTAGCGGAATCAGATGAGGCCATTGATCAATCACCGATGCGACACCCGCTCGGATTGTGATGTCCTTGAACAACACCTTGAGCATAGGTAATTGCACGTCGGGCTGAGGCAGACCGATAAATGACGCCGTGCTCCCTCGCCCGGCAATTTTGATCGTCAATTCGACAGCTGCTTTGGCACCTGATGCCTCGAATACCCTCGGCACGCCGGCACCTTTTGTCTTGTCCATAATAATTGGCAGTGCCTGAGCAGGGTCCAGTGCAGTCGCGCCCAGCCCCGCCGCGTGCGAGCGACGATTGGCCACGGGATCGATTGCAAAGACCTCAGAAGCACCCAGTATGAAAGCCAGCTCTACACCAATTAAACCAATGGGGCCCAGTCCCACAACGGCAACTACCTCTCCGGGCAGCAGACCCGTGCGGGTCAAACCGAAATACGCGGTGCACATCGCATCCGTCAATAAGATGCTTTGCTCGGCGCTGATACCCTCGGGAATGGGCTGCAACGTTAGGTCGGCCATGGGCACATTGACATATTCCGCCTGCCCACCGTTCAAACCAGTGCTCAACCCAAACGCTGTCCACCCACTGCACAACTGCGCATGACCAGACAGGCAGTACGAGCACTCGCCACAGGGGGCGCCCCCAGAGGCCAGAACTTTGTCACCCACCTTGAACCGGTGAACCTGCTTGCCCACCTCAACGATCTCTCCCGCAAACTCGTGCCCTACACAAAACGGCTTAACACCATCGCTGTAACTCGCCGTACCCAGATTATCGCCGTGATACATATGCAAATCAGAGCCGCAGATACTGCAGCGCTCGACATTCAAAATGACGCTATTTTCAGTTTTCAGAGACGGGTCCGGATACGTTTCATAGCGAATATCGCGCGGACCGTTAAATACGAGAGCTTTCACCTTTTTATACTCACGCTGCCTACCCTTTAACCACACTCTATTCGGGTTTTCTGTTTATGTCGCGCGAATACACCCAGAAGTCACTGTCGGAAACCTACTAGCAGGCTAAAAAGGCGAGCAAATTAGGGTAGTCCGTTTGTTCTAAACGCAAACTGAAACAGGCATTCCCTCTATGTCCCCTGTGAGAGACACTGTCGCGACAGAATAATGACAAAGTCCTGCTTATCACTTGTTCTGTTTGTAGTCGCGAATATGTGACCTTGCTCACATCCGCGGCCTGAGGCGGTAAAAACAGAGAGTATTGATATGACACAATGTATGACATATCTTCAAAATGATTGAGTAGTTCTCAAATAAATAATGCTAACAAGAGGTTAAAACCATGAAGCCATCCAGCCAAAAAACGCTATTAGCCACAGCCGTAATGGCCGTGATGACCGCAGAAACGGCATTTGCACAGCTCGAAGAGGTCGTAGTGACCGCTGAGCGTCGTGAAGCCAGCGTTCAAGATACCCCCATTTCGATCGAAGCGCTGACTGAAAAAGACATTCAAGACCGCGGTATCTCTAATAACCTTGACATGATCAACGAAGTAGTCGGCGTCAACGGCTATGGATCGCCTCAAGGTACTTCATCTACCGCATTCGTGATTCGCGGTATCGGCGATGGTGCGCCAAACATTTCACTTGACCCTGCAGCTGGTCGCTACATCGACGGCGTGTATCTTGGTAAGAACCAGGGTAGCTCACCTGACGTGGTTGATCTTGCACGAATCGAAGTCCTCAAAGGTCCTCAGGGAACGCTTTCAGGCCGTAACTCGACGTCAGGCACTATCAACTACATCTCTAAAGCACCGTCTGAAGAGTTTGACATGTCCATGCGCGCAGGCACCGGTAACTACGGTCGCCGCGAGTATGCCATGCGTATTGATATTCCGTTCTCTGATAGCTTCAGAACGGCGATTTCTTACAACAACCGCGATCGCGACGTGTTCTACCAGAACACGAACCCACGCCTCGAGGGCTTCAATGGTGTTGACCGTGATGGCTACCGCGTAGCCTTTGCTTGGGACGCAACAGATCGCTTGAGCGTTGATTACTCATTCTCGAATAGCAAGGTCAACAACGAGCAAGATAACCACTCTATCGTATCGGGCTTTAACCCTAGCTACCCGGCGATTGCCGGCTACCTAGCCGCGGGTGGCGATCAAACCAATGTGCCAATCGATAGCGCATCTCGCATTGCGACCGTTCAGGCCATCGCTGGTGGTGTAGCGCAATCCGTGCAGTTCGGACTGCTGCCTGACCTGCCTCAGATTCAGCAGTTCATCGGCTGGGCGGACGACTACGTTGCTTGGGCGAACGGCATTCTCGTCAACAGCGAGCGGCATCCCTACGGCGGGGCGTCTGATGTCAACAGCTTCGCAAGCGTTGATAACGAAGCTCACACACTGACACTGAACTACGAGTGGAGTGACACCGTTAACGTCAAGTACATCTATGGTGAGCGAACCATGAACGATCGCTCGCAGAGTGATCTTGATGGTATCGATAACTCCGTCTCATCAGGTGTTCGAAGTGACCTCACCCTTCAAACCATTGGTGGCGCTCTGTTCGGACAAGTCGTACCTGACAACTTCTGTCTTGCCACTCAATCGGTTGGAGCCTGTGGTCCGGGTCTTGAGCAGTTCAACGTAGAGATTCCAGCCTTTGAAGATTTCAACCTTGCACTCGCCATGATCGATGCGATCAATGCGAACAACGGTGACGGTATCTTCTGGACAGACCTTCAGAACAGCTACGAGCAAGAGAGCCATGAGCTCCAAATCATTGGTAGCTCTGAGTCGCTCGATTGGGCGGTCGGTGCTTACCACTGGGAAGACTACGGCGAAAGTCGTAACGTCCAGAATGCAACCTATACCCTAGCATCATCAAATAGCACTGGTTTCGATGTGGGCGGTGATGCCAAGTCAATCTTCGGTGAAGCGACGTGGCGTATGGACGACCAATGGTCATTTACTGCTGGTCTTCGATACACCGATGAAACCAAGTACATGACTTACCGCTGGCGCAGTTTCCCTGCTGGTGGTATCGCGGCTTACATCGGCACAGCGATTAACGATGCGATTACCACTTACCTGACAGGCAGTCCAACGCCGATTCAGTCACCACGCAGCCTAACCTTCGGTTACGTCGGGACTGTTGATAACCTCATGAATATCCCAGAAACAGCGGGCATCTATGGCAACTACAACGAACAAAGCTTCAGCAATGTCTCTGGTCGTTTGGTAGCGCAGTACGCCATGAGCGATGACACCAACTTCTACG
>MDTD01188634.1_pt1 | contig 26555 bp, 25 predicted proteins | sample 811221 | NCBI WGS metagenome assembly MDTD01 (sample SAMN05326646, study PRJNA326480) | marine metagenome | isolation source: seawater | place: Pacific Ocean: South West | collected 2011 | reverse complement strand
TTTCCCGACCACAAATGCTCAACTTCGAGCCGTAACGCGTCCAGCAAGCGCTGTGCAGGCAGGCGCAAGCACCGTGAACATCGACAAACTCCGCGTAAAGAACACAGCGGACGACCCAACCCACGGCGCAGCTCCAAACAGCGTCGAGATACCCGACACAGAACTAACGGTAGATGACATTACTGGCGCCCCTCTCGAAGCTCGAAGGTCTTTTGGCGTCTTGAATTCTCCCTATGAGCCGTTCGCGTCCTTCGGTGCTGGAAAGATGATGAGAGTGACCATCCGCGCGTTCTCAAGGCTTCTTGTCGAGGGCGGCGCTTTCGTAGCGATTCTTTCTCTTCTTGAATTCATCGACGACGCGATCCCACCAGCAGATGTAACAGGCATGAGATACGGCCACCACCTCAACACTGGAAGCATCGTCGGCGAGATCGTGTTAGGGATGGGAGTACCTGAGCTTAGATTCTCTATGTGGCGATGCTATGTAGCGGGAATTCAAAGATTTTTTGGAATGCCTGATTCGGCTCTCCCATCCGGCCTCGCCGCGGCTGCAGCGATTGGCTTCGAGGCTCTATTGGTAGCGTTAGGTACATGGATAACAGATCTCGCTACTGATATTGCGACCGACCCCTCTCTTGCCTTTGATATCTTCTTCAACGTAATGTTTTCGGCTGGCTACTACGCAAGTCTTACTCGTTCGATGAACCAAGACCTTTCTGCTCTTCTTAATGATATTGCGGGTCTCGGCGCAGACCCCAATGACAACGCCGCTTCTGCTGCCGTGAGGATGCTGTTTAATTTCAACAGTTACACTTCTTTCCGGTTTGTTATAGCGCTGTGCACGATGGGTAACGCTGCTCTGACAGCCAGAACAAGAGTCTTTCCAACTGCCGGCGGCCAAGCTCAGATGCGATCTACGATGCCAGACAATGGTCGTACCAGAGTAGGAAAGTCTCGGCTCAGAAGAAACAGCAGAAAACAAGCTCTTCGGCACTCTTCGGCACCAGCCTTATTTTTACTTCCAAAGAAACATCAGAATGCATGGGCGATTTTTCACAACCAGTATTATTCAGGTGAGCTGAAATCAGCAATGAAGATGGTCGGAGACAATTCGAACAACCCTTCTGCTGCCGACCCTTACCAGGGTCAACGCCGTCGCCCGACCCTAAACTTAGACTCTGAAATGAACCATCCGTTTAACTATAGCATCGACGGCTCTGGGTCAAGATTACATCAAGGGCTAGTCGTTGAGATGGAAAATGAATTAGAGATGGAATACATGCCATTTTATTTTCATGACCTTCGGACAAATGAGGTTATAGGGTTCCACGCTTTTCTAGAGGATGTGAAAGACTCCTATTCAGTCGCATACCAAAGCACAAAGGGCTACGGGCGTATTGACAATGTCCACATATATAAAGACACAGACCGCTCAATAAGCGTGAGCTGGGTGATGTTTGCAACAAGTCGAAAAGATTTTGACTCTTTATGGTTCAGCGTTAACAAGCTCATTACCATGATATACCCACAGTGGTCTAAGGGTAAAAGGGTTAGGGCTGGCGACCACAAGTTCATCCAGCCCTTCTCCCAAATACCGACAGCTAGTCCTGTGATTCGACTTCGGGTTGGAGACGTCATAAGAAGTAATTACAGCCGCTACAATCTTGCTAAGCTGTTTGGTATAACTGAAGCTGTTGTTGCCAACAATACTGGGACTGGTAGTCCGGCTTCTGCAGCAGCGAACGCTGACTTCGATATCAGTTTTGCTAGCGCTTCGCCAGACCCAGATGCTGTTGAGGACGCCGAGGACGCCGCCGAAGCTGCCGGTGAAGCTACATGGGAGGCTTATCAAGCTCGTGCTGAGCAAGAACCATCTGCTCCGGATGATCTTAGCGCCGGTTTTGTTGTGGGAGATATTTGCTATCTCAAAGCCAGCCCAAGCACTGGTTACACCACCTTCGACAGGGGTGCAGATCCAGAAAGCCCTCCCCCTTCAAATGCGACTCATGTGGAATATACTCCCTTCCGAAGCCGAACAAACGTCGAAGGTCCGGTAATCAGCAGAGGGCAGGTTTTTAAAAGAATCTGGCTCGGCGGTGAAGAAGGTGATGCAATGCATGGCGTCGGAGCCGGCGGCGACCCTAAAACAACAGAATATCTATTTCGCTTTGACGACCGCGACTCAGATGCTGACCCATATCGCCCTGTGAGCGCTAAGAACCACTTTCATGAGTATACCGTGACTGGTGGTGACCTTGTTCCGATTCGGGCGCCCGATCCAGCCCCAGAACCGGTTGAGGGCACGGTCACCTTCACGGAGCAAGTTACAAATATCGCCGCGTTCTTTAACCCAGCTAATAATGCGATTGTGTCGTCCTTCGAAGAAGGTATGGGCCGCGGCCTTGCAGGCGTGATAACAAGTTTCGATATGGACTGGAAAGACTTTACATGGGAAACGAAATTTATTGGATCGAGAGCGCCAACAGCGCTGAGGGTCTCCATCGGTTTTAGCCCAATCCACGATATCGTTCCTGGCTTGGATCACACTGGGTTCCCAAGAACAATGAACTATCCAATCGGACGGATCGCAAACCGCTTGAATACAGATAGATACGATTCTGGTCGCTCTACAGATCCGATAGGCAACCCCGCACCCGATCCACCCGATTTAACACGAACCAGATTCCAGATAGCTGAAGCTGAATCGTTCGGGGCCTCTGGCGCGCCGGGTGACACAGTGGAGACAGACGACTAAGGGAGACATGCATGGCAGTCAAAGTAAACAGATATCGAAGAGCGCCTAAAATTAAGAACGGTAAAGCATACGGAACTTTTGACCCCTGTTATTACGTCTATCAGGCGGCGGTAACTGGTCAAATTGACACGCAGCCGTATACAACAACTGAAGGTGAAAGGCTAGACATTCTTGCTGGAAAATATCTCGGTGATGGTAAACTTTGGTGGGCAATCGCTGCCGCTAGCGGAATTGGCTGGAACCTTCAAGTACCCCCTGGAACATTCTTAAGGATACCTACAAACGCTAGACAGCTTCAGCAAATTATTGGGTAGCTCATGGCGATTTACGATACCAAGATCAATATGATCGTAGAAAAGTTGGGACGATACTTTAACGTAGTCTCGAAAGAAGAGTTCATGGCTTTCTTAGCGTTCGGCAGCGAAGAAGCCATTGATTCGTTCGGTAACGTAAACTTCGACCCCACACCCGAGATGCAGAAATTAGCTCGCCTTGTCTCTGATACTACTGAAGGGGGCGGTACCGTAATAGACGTTTATGATAGCATTAGGGACGTGGTAGCTGGCACTCCTGCTGGCGAAAGAGCTGCGCTAGAATTACAGGCTTTCACGACATATCAAATTCTCGGTGAGCCTGAAACCCTCAATAACGATTGGGCGTCAACTGTTGCCGGACAATTGGTGAGAAGTCCGTTTTCTGTCCAGTACCTCTGTGATATAGATCCTGATACAGCTGGTTCGGTCAACAGTACGTTCGCTGAGCCGAACAAGTATTCTCCCAACCTCACTAGTCTTATGATCAGACCTGTGAAGATGACTCCCGCCGCCAGAGAATCTGGCGCTGTTGGGTTGTTTATGAATTGCATTCCGACACTTGAGTTTTCGAGATGCCAACCAGTTCTACAAATCACGTTGATATCTCCATTCAGCGCATTAAGTTCTGATAACAGAATTCAAAATATGGGGCAGATGCAATTCTTGATGGGGCAAGCCCAGCTAGACCCTGTTAATCCCGGAGATACGTGGGCCGCAGAGAATGTTAATGCCATGCTTGCTGAAGCTGTAGACGAGTCCGCTCTGGGTGACTATTTTGAACGTATTTCGGCAGAGATCGCTGCAATGCGTGCTGACCCTGATAATTCTGGGTTAAGTGACGAAGAGATTCGGGCGATGGTAGTGAAAGATATCGGCGGTATAGCGACTTCTGGGATGGAGATGTTTACATCACCACAAACTCTGGCACCATGGGACGAACTCTATGATGAGTTTGATGCTGTGCAAGAAATCGATGTTATAGACCCTGACACTGGTATGCCGACAGGGGAGTCCACGACGGTTGGTGGGACTCGAGGTGCACCGATCATCGACCGTGCAAGGCCCTTTATGACGATCGAAGACTTTGCTGTGACTGTGACACCTTCTAAAGGAATGATGTCTCATAAGTCTGCTGAGCTGAGTTTGCTGCTGCACGATCGCTCAAGGCTTTCTGAGATAGCTGAATTTGTGAAACCTGATCTGTATGGCCGGTCTGAGTTGATGATAGAGTACGGGTGGTCGCACCCACAAGATACTGCTTTCGCGACTGACACTGACATCGGTGGTAACTTTTACGGAAGCTTCTTAAACTCATTAAAGTGCAAAGAGAAGTACATGATCGTCAATAGCTCGTTTTCTTTCGACGAGGTAGGTCAAGTAAAAGTTAAGCTGAAGCTAGCAATGAAGGGCTCTCAGCAGATTAACACGAATGATATTTCCAAGGGTGAGGGTGTCGACAGCTTACTAGAGACGATAAAGAGCCTCACTGAAGCTATCAAAAAATTGAAACAAGAGCTGGCAAGGGAAGCGTCTGATGCCGGCGGCGATGCAGCCGACATCACAGGTGCCACACACTTCTCTGCGGCTTCAAGCTCTAATTCAGCAATGTCGGTTGATGAAGAGACATCAAAAGCGATCGCTTCATACATCGACAATAACAGGAACAGTGACAACGAAAATGTCAGCGAAATGACAGATAAATTAACAGAACTGTTCGGCACAGATGGGACTTCTGGGTTAGTCTCTGAAGTGAGAGCGAGCATTGACGCAGCAGTTGCAGCGAAAATTAGCCGCATGAAGCAGGTTGTGAATGCTGGTCATGACCCATATCCGAGAGCATTTTCTGGGGCTGGCGGGAGTACAACGTACGTTGACATTCCATTCAGCGGGTCAACTCGTAAAAAATTCGTTTCGCTTGGATATCTTATGCTTTATTTCGTCGGTAAGCCGTTAGCTGCTACACGACGCTTCGACGAAGTCCAATTCATATATTACTCGTACAATGATAAAGCTTCTTATCTCAAAGATGCCAACATAGCCGAAACCCCGATCAAGATCGAGGATTTCGAGAAGAAATTCAAAGAAGTAACAGAGTTTGGGGCGAACATTCCTCTTGGTAGATTTTTGTCGATGGTTGGAAAAGAGTTTATCCACCAACAATCAGCTCCCGTGTATGGATTGACGGCTCTTTATGAAACAGACGAAGAAGGAAACACAAAGCTAAAAGAAGCTATGTCCGAAGACGCCACCCAACTAAACAACGAGAAGAAGAAGCGACTGGAAGATGCTTACGGTTCTGGAGAAGACATAGTCTTTAAAATGCCACGAGTCGCATTTCAACTAGAGACAGTACCAGTGAAGGTAGGGAGCAGTCTTCCTTCTGGGGCCTCCGGGACTGTTTTAAGAATCCACGTGTATGATAAAACAGCGACGTCTTATAGCGCCCTCGGAAAACTGATGGAAGGAGCCAGAAACGATTCTTTGGGATTGATAACTTCTGCTGCGTCACAAGCATCTCGTGAAGCGTCGGAGCCCGAGAGTGAAAACGACGAATACAACGTCAACAGCGAGCATGCAACAGAGTTCGTCCGACATCTCCAGTCTGCTATAGAAGGCGGCTTGATCGAAGCAGTACCAGAGCTGATGGGTGTTACTGTCGATGGCGCTGGGGGTGTAACAATTGACCCTGAAGAATTTGGCCAGAACTACTTCAGGATCAAGGGTGGGTTTGACAACCTTAAGAAATTTGTCGCAAAAACGATGCCTTCCATAATTTATGGCAGCAATCAAAGCGCCGTGATCAGCGCTGACCTTTCCTCGATGAACAACTCTAAGCTTGCCACTGTTAACATGCTTCGTGGCGGGATGGGGGGTGGTTCCACAGCACAAGGTGCTCGGGATTCTGGGGTGCCATTACAGACTGCACCGACTTCTCTGAGCTTGACTACATGGGGGTGTCCGATAGTAAATTATGGCCAAAACTTCTTTGTAGATTTCGGCACAGGCACCACAGCCGACAACCAATACGTCGTAACCGGGATAGACCACTCGATAAACTCTGGAAAGTTCGAAACTAAAATAAAGCTTGCACAAGTCGACGCGTTCGGCAAGTTTAGTTCTATGTTCCAAAGCATCCAAGGCGCCCTTGTCGCAATATCTAGTGCGGGCGATGAAGATTAATTTGAAAAACCACCGCGTATCTATTATGATAATCCATGAGCGCTCTCATAAGTAAGAATTTTTTAGGCACAGACGCAGACTTTGTCATCGATAATGAGATGGGGAAGTGGTCAAATGCTGCTACCGACGTGGAATATGTCATTGGCGATCCGTCATCTGCTTTATCTGTTGACCAGCTTTTATCTTTATACAACCTCGACATGCCCACGGTTGCCACAGAGAAATTCCGGAATGCAATGAGCGTGGTGGGCGCCCAAAACCTACCGTGGCAGAAGATAATCCCAAGAAAAGAATACATCAAAAGGTTTCGAGCGGTGGTCGCAAAAGCGCAGTCTGCTATCTCCGTCTTACAAGACAACGAATATTCAGGCTTCTTTTTAAAAAGTAACGCTGTCTTTTCATCACTAGTACCAAGCCATATCGACGTGGATGCTCTTGACCAGCAACTGGCAGTAAATGATGTTGCTGCTCTTCGTTCTATAAAGAGGATGCTTTCCGGCTCTGCATTACCTACCCCCCTGTACAACAGGGTTAAAACTAAGACAGGCAGACTGACAATCACCCAAGGTCCACAGATTCTTACATTGAAAAAAGAATTTCGTGCGATGTTCAAGAGTTCTTTTAAGAGTGGTTCTCTGTATGAAATAGATTTCGTCTCTCTTGAGCCTCGTGTAGCCCTCAATATCGCAGATGGTGATGATAGGCAAGATGACGTTTACAAGTGTTTTGTCGACACTCACGACCTTCAGATCACCCGCGATACAGCCAAGCTAGCTGTTCTTTGTGCGCTATACGGCGCTGGGACATCGAAGTTAACTCAAGTCTTGAAGCAGGACGGCTCTAAGATGACAGCTCGTCAGCTACTTTCAAAAATATCTACATTCTTTGGTGTTAATGAATTGATCTCCGCGCTAAAGTCACAATGCAAATCAGGCTACATAACGAATTATTTTGGCCGGCCTATAGAGGTTGATGATGCCAGAGACAGCATACTAGTGAACAATTTTTTACAATCAACAGCATCTGACCTCGCGATCCATGCATTCTCGAGTTTTTCTGAAGATAAAAGATTTCCTGCTTTGCCAGTTTTTCTTATCCATGATGCGCTAATCGTCGATGTTAAGTCTGGCGACGAAGCAGCTTTGGAAGATTATCTAAAAGATGGCTTTATTCATGAAAAGCTTGGCCGGTTTCCATTAAAATTAAAGAGGTTACAATGAACGAACTCCAACTGATAGAAAAAATTAACAGAATTTTGCGTGAGCAAAAAGATGGCAAAGGCAAATCAAAGCTGAATGAAAAGTCAAAACCCAAGAAGGCTAAGAAAATCAAGCCCGGCGAAATTGGGCTGTCGGTTGGACGAGGTGGTTTTACGAAGTCAGTAGCAGATGCTGGAGCTTTAGCGACTCAAAACCCGAAGAAGTTGATGGACAACCTTGAGATAAAGAAGGGTGGTAACGGATTGGCTGGCTCCATTGAAGTTGTTCAACAGGCGATTGGCGGCGCAGAAGCAATGGGCAACGCGTACGGCAAGTTTTCGAAAGTCAGCAAGGGTGGTAACACTGGATACTCTCTTACTATGGGAGTGCTAGACGCTCGTAATGGAGCTAAGTTCATCCACCACACCCTTATGGGCGCAAAGAATGCCGGGCTCCTCAGCGTAGATGAGCCTCTGCAAATTCAAGTTGTCGGTAATGAAGTCATCATCTACTCTTCTGAAGTGAAGGGCAGCTGGACAGGAGAATAATAATGAAGCATTTAGAGATTGATGGGCAGGTGGTGCTAACTAAGCTCGACGGACTAGCTCCACCAGATCGCGATCCTGCCGACGGGGATGTTCCAGCAGTGATTGTTGATGTCGAGACTACTGGCTTGAACCACCAAAGAGACGAAGTTATCCAAATTGCTCTTCGCCCGTTTTTTGTGAACCCAAAGACAGGCGAAGTAACGGGTGTGAAAAGGTCAGTATCTTTTAAGCAACAGCCATCTTCTCCTCTTCCCAAGATCATCACGGAAATAACTGGTTTTACTGATGGCGACCTCGAAGGCCATACAATCGATTGGTCTCGGGTTTCTAAGATTTTTAGCCACTGCCAATTTATTATCGCGCATAACGCATCCTTTGACCGAAAATGGATTGATGCGGCCCTTCGAAAGGCTGGTCATCCAGCCCCATCAGACGCAATCTGGGGGTGCTCTATGAGCCAAGTGGATTGGACTCGCGTCTGCCGGTGCTCAAAGGCTCTAGAGGTGCTGTGCGCATGGCATGGGTTCTACTACGATTCCCACAACGCAGTCGCCGACGTGGATGCTACGCTACACCTTCTTAGGAATGAAGGCTATATGAAGGAGATGCTCTCCAACGCCATGGCACCAGACTATCATGTGTTTGCTGCAAATTCTTTGAGGGAAGAGAACACCATCCTTAAGTCAGGTCGCTATCGGTGGAACCCGGATTTGGGATGCTGGTGGAAAGCAACCAACACCAAAACAGAGGCGGAGAGAGAGTGCGAGTGGTTAAAGGAAAACCTATCTAAGGTTGAGCCACAATATTTTGAAATTGATGCATCACATAGGTTTTCTGAGTAATAATTAAATGTATGAAAGAGTTACTAAAAGAGTACATTCGGTTTCTGCTTGAGAAAGAAATTCTTGGAGAGCCTGACCAGAGTGAAGAAGACGAGAAAGAAGCTGAAGACGAGCAAGCTGCCGTTTCGGGCATCGCCGGAGCAACCACTCCGCTCGGGACAGGACCCACTTATCCAGATGACGATAAGAGGAAAAGAAAGTTAACAGGTCCGAAAAAGAAAAAAAGAAAATAAACTTTGAAAAACTACCCATTGACAGTTATACTATAAATGTCCTTACGGACACATTACGATTGAAAATTGCATAAAATAAACATTTGGAGGTTAACATGGCAATTGACTTTGATGCGCTTCGAAAGAAGCTTGGCCAGCTTTCTGGCAACAATTCTCGGCGAAACACAATGTGGCGACCACAGGAAGGTGAAGAGTCTGTAGTACGGCTACTTGCTTTCGCGAACCAGTCAGACGGTTTACCGTTTGAAGAGCGGTGGTTCTATTACAATATCGGGAACAACCCGGGGCTTCTTGCCCCCTACCAGTTCGGCAATCCAGACCCTATTCAGGAGCTTATCACAAAGCTTCGAGACGAAGGTACGAAGGAGTCCTACGAACTGGCTAAGAAGTTGTATCCAAAAGCGCGATATTACGCACCTGTTGTAGTTCGGGGTGAAGAAGACAAGGGCGTTCGACTCTGGTCATTCGGTAAGACAGTATATCAGTCTTTGCTGAATATTATGCTGGACGAAGACTATGGGGATATTACTGACCCAACCGATGGTCGAGACATTAAGGTCATTTGTACAAAAGCCCCAGGTCGTATGTGGGCTTCGACAGAAGTCCGGCCTCGAGGTAAGACTTCCCCTCTGTCAGATAACGGCAAAACTGCCTCATCTTGGCTAGAGGCGATCCCTAACCTAGATGATATGTACGAAACAAAATCGTACGATGCTCTCTCTAAGATCGTAAATGATTGGCTGAATGGTGATGAAGCACCAGACAGTGGGGGCCCTACCAATAACACAAGCAACCTTGGCACTCCTCGTGGCTCTAATGCAACTGAGTCCACAAATACTAATCTTGATTCCAAGTTCAAGAGTCTCGATGATGCCTTTGCTGATCTCGAAGATGATTTTTAAGAGACAGCGCTTGGCGTAGGAGCCCTACGAGGGGAGGCAATTGTCTCCCCTCTTTTTTTTGAACAGCTCTATAGAGACTTCTATAATCTGAAAGAGGTGCACAGTGGCAAAAAAGAAAAATGATGATTTTACCAGCGACCTTATTAAGTCGCTAAACAAAGAACACGGAACTAGAGTAGCGTATAACTTGGCTACCGATGAGTCTCCTACCCATGTTAACAGATGGATCAGTACAGGATCCCGACAGCTTGATTATATTATCGCTAATAGAAGCGGCGGCGGCCTTCCAGAGGGTCGGATTGTAGAGATTTTTGGTCCACCATCGATCGGAAAGTCTCATATCGCTATTCAGATCGCAAGATCGTGCCAACAGCTTGGCGGAATTGTTGTCTATATCGATACTGAGAACGCAACATCTGTAGAAAATTTAGGTTTGCTTGGAGTGGACATCACAAAGCGGTTTGTTTATGTTGATACTCACTGCACAGAGGAGGTTCTGTCCATTGCTGAGTCGACCATAATGAAAGCAAAGGCAATGGACAAAGACGTCCCTGTAACCATTATTTGGGATTCCGTTGCAGCTTCATCTCCAAAGGCAGAGCTAGATGGAACTTATGAGCAAAATTCTATCGGACTGCAGGCGAGAGCGATCTCTAAAGGCATGCGTAAAATTACTGGGGTCATTGCGAATCAGAACGTCCTATTTATCTGCCTCAATCAAATCAGGACTAAAATTGGAGTTATGTATGGCGATCCTACTACTACACCCGGGGGTAAGGCAATCCCTTTTCACTCATCTGTACGAATCAAGTTGGGAGCAGGACAACAGATCACCAACAAAAACAAGGAAGTCATTGGTATCCATGTTCGCGCGAAAACAATTAAAAACAAAGTAGCTCCTCCTTTTCGAGAATGTAATTTTGAAATTCATTTTGGGAAAGGCATCGTTGAGCATGAACAAGTTTTCGATGAATTAAGAAAACACGGCGCTGAAATAATCGACGGGAATGAAATTTGTGTGAAAGGAACGAGCGCATGGAAAAACCTAACAGTTACCGACATAAACACCGGCGAAATTAAAGTAGAAAAGAAATTCTACAAAGCCGACTTTGGCGATGTCTGGAGAGATGAGAAGTTTAAGCCTTTTATCGACTCACTTCTTGAGTCGGTCATGGTTCGGAAAATGGCAAATGACGAACATGCCAACCTCGATACAGAATCGTATGAAGAAGTCAGGGCCGCCGCGATGGATCTAGATTTAGACAGCCTTCCGGACCTTGATGCATGAAGAAGCCGGTCCTCATATTCGATGGCTTGAATTGTTTTTATAGGCACTTTGTGGCTAATCCATCATTGTCTCGGGATGGGGAACCGGTCGGCGGTATCGTTGGTTTTCTGAAAGGAGTGAATCTACTTTGCGAAAGGTACAACCCTTCTGAGGTAGTAGTTGTTTGGGAAGGGGGTGGGTCGCCCCGCCGCCGCGCAATAGACAAAAATTACAAGCAAGGTCGAAGACCTGAAAAATTGAATCGTTTCTATTCAGAGGATCTTCCAGATACAGTTTCAAATCGAAACGAGCAAATCGCAAAGCTGGTTTCTCTATTACGACACACAGCTCTTCCGCAGATATATGTTTCTGATTGTGAAGCAGATGATATTATTGCCAGACTAGTTGGGGTAAATTACCGAGATGAAGAATGCATAATCATTTCTTCAGACAGAGACTTCTTTCAATTGATTAGCGATAGAGTTACAGTGTGGTCTCCCGGTAGTAAGAAAAGATGGACGATCGATATGGTGCTGGAGGAATATAGAATACATCCTGAAAATTTTTGCGCAGCAAGGTGTTTTATCGGTGACGGTTCAGATGGGTTAAAAGGTGCCTCTGGCGTTGGGTTTAAGAGCTTGGCCAAAAGACTACCTGAGCTGTCTACGCCAGTCTCAGTCGGCGTCTCTGACATAGTTAGCAAATGTAGATTATTGCAAGAACAAAAGAGCTTGAAGCTATATGATAGTATCATACACAGCGCTTTAACTGCTGAGAAGAATTGGAAGCTAATGTATTTAGGGACAGGTAATTTATCCGCAACTCAAGCGCAGAAGGTAGACGGAACCCTCGCTGCTGAAACCGGCCAGCGAAACAAGCTTAAATTCATCAGGGCTCTTATGCAGCTTGGTATTACGAGCTTTGACTACGATAAATTATTCATGGCGCTCAAGCCAATAACAAACAGGGATTAGAGAATGGGAGCAGTCGTTAATTACTCCGTACTGTCAGAATTACCCTCGGGACAATTCAGGCATTACAATAAGGATTTTCAAGAAAAGATTTTGCAGGGCCTGTTGACAGATCATCAGTGGGCAGCTCAGATGGTAGAGGTTATGCGCTCAGATTTCTTTGAGCTGTCTTATCTTGAGTACCTTTGCGAAAAGTACTTCAGCTATTTTGTTGAATACAGGTGCTTTCCCACCAAGAGCCTGCTTATCACTATAATCAAAGAAGCCCTTCAAGAGGATGGCGACATTATTCTTCGAGACCAGATAGTACATTACCTTGTACGCATGAGAGAGAATCCTAACCCTAATGATTTGGCTTTTGTGAAAGATAAAGCTTTGGACTTTTGTAAACGCCAAGCTTTTAAGGAAGCGTTAGAGAAGAGTGTTGAATTGATATCTGAAGATAATTTTGAATCAGTCGTAGGTTTAATGAAAGACGCTGTTTCGATGGGGCTGCCAAACACTGTCGGCCATGATTTCTTCAATGACCTCGAAGCGCGTTTTCAGAAGATCAACCGTTGTGTTTGCCCAACAGGTATCGCTGAACTTGACGCAAAAGACATTCTCCAAGGTGGTCTTGGCCGAGGCGAAATTGGTGTTGTAACTGCGAATACAGGCGTCGGAAAATCTCATTGGTTGGTGGCGATGGGCGCCAACGCGATGCGCGCTGGGAAGAATGTTTTACATTACACCTTTGAGTTGACAGAGCAAGCTGTCGGTTTACGATATGATTCAAACCTGCTTGACATCTCTTCCTCTGATATCATTGACAACAAGCAGCGCGTCATAGATTTTTATGAAAGTAACGATGACTTAGGGCGCCTGATGATTAAGGAGTACCCAACTGGAGGTGCGTCTGTCACCACGATCAGGAGCCACATCGAAAAGCTTTCTATGAAAAACTTCAAGCCTTCTTTGATCCTCATCGACTATGCGGATATCATGAGGTCCACTAGAAGCTATGACTCTTTGCGTCACGAGCTCAAGTTAATTTACGAAGAATTACGAAACATGGCGATGGAACTTAACATCCCGATTTGGACAGCGTCTCAAGCGAATAGAGATTCCGCGAATTCAGATATTGTTGGGCTTGAGAACATGTCAGAAGCTTATGGTAAAGCGATGGTCGCAGACTTCATCGTTTCTCTATCAAGAAAAGCCACAGAAAAGTCCACCGGTGCAGGTCGACTATTCGTCGCAAAAAACAGGGCAGGAAAGGACGGAATTGTTTTTCCTATTCACATTGACACTGCGTGCTCTAAAATCAAGGTAATTGACGCAGAAATCGCAACTCTCACTGAGGCCAGGAAAGAGGAAAAGGAAGACACTCGGTTAGCTTTAAGAAAGAAGTGGAAAGAGATTACATCGGTTTGAGACAAGAGGTATAGAAAGACATGGGAAAAAATTATTCGGATGCACTTAAAGATTCTTTGAGCTATTTCCAGGGAGACGAACTAGCTGCCAACGTTGCAGCGACGAAGTACCTGCTCACGAACAAGTCTGGAGACTATTTAGAGACTTCTCCAAAGGAAATGCACGTCCGTATTGCAAAGGAGCTCCACCGAGTCGAGGAAAAGTACCCAAACCCCATGAGCTACGATGAGATATTTGAACTCATTGACGGTTTCAAATATGTCGTTCCTCAAGGATCTCCAATGTCCGGCATCGGAAACTCCACTCGCCTACAGTCCTTATCCAACTGCTTTGTCGTACCAGCTCCTGAAGATAGTTACGGCGGAATCTGTAAGACAGATCAAGAGTTAGTTCAGATTGCCAAACGTCGCGGCGGCGTAGGGTTTGACATTTCGACGATCAGACCGAAAGGCATGAACACAGCCAACGCTGCAAGGACCACAGATGGGATTGAAGTCTTCATGGATAGGTTTAGCAACTCATGCCGTGAAGTTGCCCAGGGCGGCCGCCGCGGGGCTCTGATGTTAACGATCTGCGTGCACCATCCGCAAGTAAATGACTTCATAAAGATTAAGAGAGACCTCAAACGTGTTACAGGCGCGAATATTTCCGTTCGTGTTTCTGATGAGTTCATGGAGGCCGTGAAGAAAAATGAGATGTACGAACAGCGGTGGCCAGTTGACGCAGAAGATCCTGAAGTTAGCCAGGTTGCAAGTGCCACGCAGGTGTGGAATTCCTTGATCGAAGGCGCTCATGCATCAGCAGAACCAGGCGTTCTCTTTTGGGACACTGCCAAGAACATGACTCCCTCCGATATATACTCTCAAGAAGGGTTCGGGTCAGTTTCGACAAACCCTTGCGGGGAGATCATACTTTCTCCTTATGATAGTTGTCGCTTAATGCTTCTTAATCTGACAAGTTTTGTCGAAACCGCGTGGGCACCGGAAGCTTCTTTTGACTTTGCGAAATTTGCTGTTGTTGTGGCAAAAGCGCAGAGGCTGATGGATAATATGATCGATTTAGAGATTGAGCAAATCGATAAGATAATCCAAAAAATTGATAGCGACCCAGAGACTTCGACTGTGAAGTATTACGAGAAAAACTTGTGGGACAGCATTCGACAAGCAGCTTTAAAGGGCCGCAGGACTGGCTTAGGTATAACGGGACTGGGCGATGCGTTAGCTATGCTAGGGATAACCTACGGCTCTGATGAGAGTGTCGATATGACAGAGCAGATATATAAAGCTTTAGCAGTCAATGCATATCGATCGTCCGTTATGATGGCAAAAGAACGCGGTCCTTTTGAAATACACAACTTTGATGTGGAAGACGGTCACCCATTCCTCGAAAGGATCTGGGGAGAAGACAAAGAACTTAAAGCCATGAACAAACAATATGGGCGAAGAAACATCGCTCTCACTACAACAGCACCAGCTGGATCAGTTTCTGTTTTAACACAGACAACATCTGGAATAGAGCCTGCCTTTATGCTCCATTACACTCGCCGTAAGAAGTTAACTGGCCAAGATGTTAATGCTCGAGTTGACTTTGTCGACGATGTTGGTGACAAGTGGCAAGAGTATACTGTCTATCACCACGGCTTCAAGCAGTGGCTCGATTCTACCGACCCTGATTGTGAATGGGATGCTGACGATCTTTCAGTTGCTGTTTCCCATAGCCCCTATGCAGGTGCTACTGCCAATGAAATTGATTGGGTGGCAAAAGTAAAGATGCAAGCCGCGGCCCAGAAATGGGTATGTCATGCAATCTCAAATACGACGAACCTCCCAGCTGATGTTAGCGTAGAAACAGTCAAAGATGTGTATATGAAAGGTTGGGAGCTCGGTTGTAAGGGCGTTACAGTTTATCGAGATGGCAGCCGCTCAGGCGTTCTCGTCTCTACAGAAAGTACCCAAAAAGACCCTCGCGAAGCTGGTGAGATTGTTACGCGCTCAGCGCCGAAGCGCCCTGAAGAAATGATTTGCGACATTCATCAAGTAAATATCAAGGGTGAGGCGTGGACGATCCTCGTCGGATTGATGGGTGGAAAGCCTTATGAAGTGATTGGCGGCCTTTCTGAGTACGTAGAGATCCCGAAAAAGCATACTGCGGGGAAGATCCGCCGTAGGGCTAGAAAGTCAATCAACTCGAAGTACGATTTGATCGTTGGAACGAACGGGGACGAATTTATTATCAAGGACGTCGTTAAGGTGTTTGATAACCCCAACCACTCTGCTTTCACTCGAACCATCTCTCTGGCTTTACGCCACGGTGTGCCAGTACAATATATGTGCGAACAATTACAGAAAGATAAAGACATGGATATGTTCTCATTCAGCAAGTCGATCGCGAGATGCCTGAAGAAATATATCGAGGATGGCACGAAAGCCAGCAATGGAGTTTTTGATACGGCATGCTGCGATAACTCAAACATAGTCTACCAAGAAGGTTGTGCTACTTGTTTGAATTGCGGTATGGCGAAGTGTGGATAGGATGCTGAAAAACAAAAGGAGATCTAATGCATTGGACAACTGATATAGACCCGAAGATAAAAGAGCTAGAGCTGAGAAAACAGCCAATGATAATCAGGGTGAATAAATTTGACGAAGAATCCGCGAAGAAGTTCGCTCTAGAGATGGGTGCTGCTCACAACACTGGCCAGAGCATAATTCCGGTTGTTATTGATTCTTACGGTGGACAAGTGTATAGCTTAATGTCTATGATCTCCGCCATCAAGCATGCCGAGAAGCCAGTCGCGACGATCGTTGAAGGGAAGGCAATGTCTTGTGGCGCAATTCTGTTTTCGTTCGGCTCTGATGGGTACCGATTTATGGATCCAGATGCGACCCTGATGATTCATGATGTTTCATCTATGGATTGGGGAAAAGTAGAAGAGCTGAAAGCCGGAGCGTACGAAGCAGACAGGTTAAACGAGAAAGTCTATAAGATGATGGCTCAAAATTGTGGTAAGAAAGATGATTACTTTATGAAGATTGTCGACAAAAAGAAGCACGCCGATTGGTTTCTGGACGCAGAGGAAGCTAAGAAGCATGATCTCGCCCAACACCTACGGGTACCCAAGATTGCAATAAAGGTTTCCGTCGACATCGATTTTGAATAGGTGACGCATGGCTATAGACAAAGTTTTTTACAATAAGAGTTCTGCGGACTCTTTAGGGTGGAGCCCTGAGTGGTTCGGAGCAAAATATCACGACGAAAAATTAGTCAGCGCCATTAAGAGATGGCAAAAGCAAAGAAGTCTTACTGCGGATGGTCTCTGTGGTCCTGCGACATATCGTCGTATTTGGACAGAAAGAGAGTCAGAGATTAGTGATTACATTACCTCTTGCCCCAAAGAAAAAGACCAAAGTTACATAATCTGTAATGGGAAGCCACAAACGATTGATTGGCCGAAGGTAGTCTTGTGGGACGAAGATGGTGGGTTCAAATCGGACGACGGCACATATTACGATTATTCCGGTAAGAAAGAACGAGACGTCAAGATGTTCGTGAACCACTGGGACGTTTGCCTGAGCGCACAGTCTTGCGCTAAAGTGCTGAACAAGCGCGGCATCTCTGTTCATTTCTTAATTGATAATGACGGTACGATATATCAGATGCTGGATACGCAACATGGCGCCTGGCACGCTGGCTCGGTTAACAAATGCTCTGTCGGCGTGGAGATTTCGAATGCGTACTACACGAAGTATCAGTCTTGGTATGAGAAAAATGGGTTTGGACCACGGCCTATCGTGGATGATGCATGGGTCAACGGTAATAAGCTTAAAGAGCATTTGGGTTTTTACGACGTACAGCTAGAGGCTCTGAAGTCACTGTGGAAAGCCATGCACAATCGTTATGACATTCCGCTAAAAGCGCCAGAGAGCGGAGACAAAGATTTTTTAACTAGTACAAAATATGAGTCCGATGTTTACGGTAAGCGATTTCGAGGGTTTGTGAGTCATTATCACCAAAGCCGAAAAAAGATCGATTGTGGCGGACTTGACATCGCAAAGATGTTGAAAGACATTCAATAGGAGAAGGTATGTGGGTGCATCTAGATTATTTGTGGGTCGGTGGTAACGATTCACCGAGGTTGAGGTCGAAAACGAAGATAGTTCGAATGGGTGAAACGGAAGACGGCCAGCCAGAGCTGGCTCTAGAGCCTTGGAATTTTGACGGCTCTTCTACGAGTCAAGCCACAACTGAAGATTCTGAGAGAATTCTTCAGCCTGTAAAGCTTTACAGACTTTCTGAAAATCACTTTGTTTGTTTGTGCGAAGTGTTCTATCCTCAAGCGGGAGATGACGAGTGGGCTCCACACGAAAGTAACCACCGCTACAAGCTTCGCCAGCTTTTACAGGATTCTACGGAAGATGTTTGGGTAGGCTTTGAGCAAGAGTATTTTTTGACTCAAGAAGGTAAGAATATCTTCTGGCCAGCATCTTCTGGAGAGCCGCCGAAGAACAACGGCTACTACTGCTCGTCAGGAGGTACGGTGAAGTATCGTAAATTAGTTCGCGATCACGCCGACACGTGTCTTCAGATCGGAATTCAAATAACAGGCTACAATGCAGAGGTTGCTCCAGGCCAGTGGGAATACCAGTGCTTTGGCGAAAAAGCAGTAGACGTTTGTGATGATTTGTGGATGAGCAGGTATGTTTTAGAATTGATGACAGAAGCCAGGGGACTTGGCGTGGATTGGATGCCTAAGCCTCATGGTGGGTGGAATGGCTCTGGGTGTCATGCAAATTTCTCCACTGAAAGAATGAGAAGTGAGGGGGGTAGAGAGCTTTTCGGCAAGGTACTTGCAAAAATGGAGAAACTTCATTTGTCATCAATGGACAGCTACGGAGCCAACAACAGAGAGAGGTTGAGTGGAGACTATGAGACAGCGCCTTATGAAGATTTCAGCTACGGCGTTGGGTCACGAGGAGCTTCAGTTAGAATACCGACTTCTGTAGAAGAAAATGAGTGGAAAGGATATTTAGAGGATCGGCGACCAGCGTCAAACTGCGATCCTTATCGAGTTGCTGGTGAGCTGGTGAAATTCGTTAATGAATAAACTAGGGATAAGCATGAAATTGATTTCGACCCATATCTGCAAAGGGCAGAATATTGGCGTTCATGGGAACCTATTCGGTGGAGTCATGCTCTCATGGTTAGATGAAGCTGGAGCAGCTTTTACAGCGCAAGTATGCGGCTCACCTCGGATGGTAACGAAATGTATATCCCAAGTTGTCTTTCAACGTCCAGTCCGGCCGGGTCAAATCATTAAAATTTACGGCGACGTGGTTCGCATCGGCGGGACTTCAATAACTGTGAAGCTAGAAGCTCGTCGCCACAGTGTGGTTAATGGTTCACAGAAGCCTGTATGTGAGGTAGAAATGACATTCGTCCGGATTGACGGCGACGGGGACCCAGTTCCGATCCTCAACATTAAGAAAGAATATCAAGATAAAAGAAGTAAGACGGAAGAAGAAATTAGAGAAGACATGGGGTATTAGGCGAAATGAAAAGAATAGAGCTTTACGAAGACGGAATCGGGGCTGTTGAGTATGTGGAGCACATGGGGTCAGACCTGACAGTCGTTAACAGCGCCCGAGTTTCATTTGGAAAAAAAAGAGAAGAACTCGATGAAAAAGACAAGAAGCTTATCAAGTATCTTATCAAGCACAAACATACATCAACTCTTGAGCACAATCTCATTACGTTTCGTTTTACTGTACCTTTGTTTGTGCGCAGCCAGCACCATCGTCATAGAACTTGGTCTTACAATGAAATATCTAGAAGGTATACTGATGTAGACCTTAAATTTTATGAGCCTTCGTCGTTTCGTACGCAACACAAGTCAAACCGCCAGGCTTCAAATCTAGATGACGTAATCGATCCAGTCATAATACCCGACCTTTCGGATCCAGAGTATGGGCTAAGCGCATCTCATTGCGTTGAACAGCACCACAAATTATCATTGAGACTTTACAACGACCTTGTGAAAAGCGGAGTATGCAGAGAACAAGCTCGTGGTGTTTTACCTCAAAACCTCTACACCCAGTATTACGGCACGGTTAATTTAAACAACCTATTAAAGTTCGTCGAGCTTCGTACCCACTCGGGTGCTCAGTGGGAAATACAGCTTGCTGCCAGCGCTTGCCTGGAAATTGCTTCTGAAATTTGGCCTGAAACAATTTCAGCATATCGAGAAATTCGCAAGCTTTGAGTATATTTAAGTTTGTGGTTAAGGGCTCAGTTGCGTTTGAGGGTTACATGGATTGTGATACTAAAGAATCTATTACGAGATTGCGAAAACTAAGAGAAGATCTCTGTGAAAAGCAGTCTGAATGGAAAAAAGCTTTCGCAATAAAAGACACAGTCGTAAGTGAACTTAAGTCCATAAAGGAATCTGCTCTCGATCCAGATGTTGGCAGAGAAGATATTCTAAAAAGAATAGATTCTCTTCTCATTTTGATAGATCCAGAACGTCAACAAGAACTGGAGAATCAAGATGCCTGAAGAAAATGGGTGGAGTGAATACTCACGATTGGTGCTTAAAGAATTAGAGACTCTCGCGTCGAGCATCCAGTCTCTTAATGCTGAAATTCAAGACCTTAAGCAAGAGATCGCAAGAATGCGGGAACGTGAAGACCGCGTGGACGAGCTTCGAGCGTGGAAAGAGAAAGTCGACGAAGTTGCTTCACCGACACAAATGCAGACTCTAGTGAAAGATGTAGAAGATCTCAAAATGTTTAAGACGAAAGCAATCACGATTTTTGCAGTAGTGCAGTTTGGAATGGCCTTTTTTGCATGGGCAATGAAGTTTATGTAGCACCTGCGCTGTGGGCGCCATAATTAAATGGGTGCACGGAGGGAACAAAATGTCAATCTCAAGAAGCGAAATTAGAAGAATCATTAGAGAGCAGTTAGAAGACTCTCTTGAAGATGTTGAAGCAAAAGAGCTAGATGCCGACGAACAGGCGGACGGAGTCGAAGAGCCCGTCGATTACGCGAAGGTTGGGTCGGGTGAGTCGAATGTTGCTGAGCCTGAAGTTTTGGAAATTGTAGAAAAAGTCCGCCAGCGTATACGAATGAAGAGGATGCTTCGCGAAATGGCCGCTGATGCTATTGTCGACGAAGAGTTACCACCTCCACCCCCTGCCGCCGAACCAGAAGAGAGAGCAGCTGCCAGCACTTCTGGGCTAAGGGCTTTCTTCACTGATCATGCTGCCATGGTCAACGATCTCGGAATATCAGACCCGCAAATCCCTGCTCTCGTCGCCGCCATGAAAGATTTGATATCGCAGGCGCAAAGAGGGCAGTTGGCATCTAGAGAAGATAGGGTACGCAAGAATATCGAAAGCGCATAAATTCTTGTACAGCCTCCTATGATATGACTATAATCAGTCATTGGATAATCATAGAGGAGGCTTCCAATGAGTAATAGCGATTTTAGATTAACAGATACTGCGATCGGGCACATTGCCCAGTTGCTGCAGGTTGCAATACTGACTGGTACTGACATCATTGACAATTTGCGCGCAGCAAGATTTGTTACTGATGAAGGCACGATCGACGTTTCTCCTGAGTGGCGTGAGACTTTTGAAGCACACATCCAGACGATGATGGCAGAAGCACAAGAGAGCCAGCCTACAAGCGAAGAAGACAAGAACCGGTTCAAGCTTCCATGAGTGATTCCTTAGCTAAGGTCTTTGCTCTTCGAAGAGAATTCATGGAGCTCATAAACAGTAAAATCTCTGGGGCATACCCCGATTGGCCAGTTGACCTGTCACAAAAGAGCAACCAGCAAGCTATAAGAGAATTTTCATTCAGAGGGATGGAAGAATTGTTTGAAGCGATTTTGCATCTAAAGAATTGGAAAGACCACAGATCAGGCTCTGGAGAATTTGATAGAGCAGAGTTTCTTGAAGAAATGATTGACGCCTTTAACTACTTCTTGGCGATCATGATATTGGTCGGTGTTGATGAAAACGAATTCTTAGACGCTTTTGAAAAGAAGCACAAGATAATTTGCGATAGGTTGGGCTGAAGGTATCGGCATGATACTTAGTATCATGCTGCCAACCAATAGAATTGTAAAGAGAAAAATTAGGCTAATTCAGTCTGAAGTAAAGATGCTCCAATCATATTATGACGAGTGTCTTTCGTTACTTAAAGAGTACGAATCAGAATACTCTAGAGACATATCTTATTTCAAGGCAGAGATCTCTGGCGAAAAACCAGTTCCAGAAACTAGCAAATCGTCAGAGGCAATTCCTGTAGACGCTGGTTTATATGAAAAAGATGAAGCCGGCTGGAAAAAGGGTTCAGGCGAAGATAGCGAAGTGGCGGAGAAAAACGACCCTAGCAAGCCGGCTTGGGCAAAGAGGCTGTATAAACAAATCGCAATCGCTACACATCCGGACAAGGTTGCTGGCCACAGTTTGGAGCAACTACTAGTCAGTAAATTTTTGAAAGCCGGGAAAGCTTATGAGGAAGGCGAATTTGAGGAGCTTGTTACAATGGCACTCGAGCTGAACATAGACGTCGGAGTGGATGACGATGTAATGCTGGTTATGCTGGAAAAACAACGCGCTACCCTAAAAGACAAGATCACACAAACCGAAAGCACGCTCGCTTGGATTTGGGGCGAAGCTCACGGTGATGTGGACCTGAAGTGCAAAATATTATCTTCTCAAATTCAGCATTCTATGAACATCGATACTCTCAAAGATATGATATCAAAAAGAGAGAAAGACAATGCAATTAGGTGACATCGGTGTTTTAATGGATTGCCATGTTGGGGTTTGCGACAACATGGGAAGTTACGCACTTGAACCAGGGGATTGGGGGTTAGTGGTGGATATTATCGACGACCACGAGTACCAAGTGCAGCAGGTTGGGCTCCTAATGGCTGGTAACATAATTTACGTTCAAGAAGCATCTCTCAAAGTTTTAGAGTAGTATGTCACCAGAAGTTCAGAAGATTATATTGGAAGCAGCAAGGCTAGCCGGAGACGAGCTTAAGGGGAAATTACCTCCGCACCCTAGACACCCGAAAGGAAGAAATTCATACGCTCACATCTTCGAAAGAATAAAGAGTAAGATGGGTCGGAGCTATAAAAATTGTGAAGATTGGGAAGCTCCTCGAATTTTGGATTTAATAGAGTATTACTCCAAAAATCCTTGCTGAATACATGAAAACGTGCTTTGATTGTGGTATAATATAATAGTCACAGCAGGAGCTTTTATGCGCAAAACACTTCTTACTCCCCCCAGTAAGTTTATTTCTCTACACTCTCATGACGGTTTTAGCACTTTCGATGGTCTTGGTTATCCACAAGAACACATCGATTTTGTAATTGAAAACGGAATGGACGGCTGGTGTCTTACTAACCATGGTCACATGAACTCATTTGGTCATGCGTTTCTGCACGCTGAAAAAGTCCAAAAGCGCGGTGGCACTTTCAAGTTTGTCCCAGGTTGTGAAATGTACGTACACCCAGACCTCGAGGCTTGGAAGCTCGACATGGAAATTCGCCAAGCTGCGAAGAAAGGTGACAAAGAAGCGCTGTTTCGTCTCCGCGAACAGCGTGAAGCAATTGCAACACCGCTGACTGCTATCGTTGATGGTGATGATGAGGTTGTGGATATCGGTAAAGAGGAGGCTGGTCTTACTATCGAGAATGAAGAGGAAACTAAGTCTTCTAAATTCTATGATCCGATCAAGCGCCGTCATCACTTGGTCGTGTTACCAAAGACCAGCGAGGGTTTGCAGCGGCTCTTCCATCTAGTAAGCCGAGGATACCAAGAAGGATTCTATCGTTTCCCACGTGTTGATTACCGCATGCTTCGTGAAGCCGCAGAGGGCGGCCACTTGATGATTTCCACTGCTTGTATCGGTGGCCCTATTGCTTATGAAGTCTTTCGTCATGCGCAGAATGTTGAGTTTGATGATTTGAGCTACAAGCTTATGGACGATCCTTCGTTCCATCGTAGCGTGATGACAGGCGTCGGTAATGCTTACCAGGGGCTGGTCGATGCTGTCGGAATTGACGGTGTCCATCTGGAACTACAATTTAATAAACTTCCTGCTCAGCATCTCGTCAATCGTGCGATCATTGAGTTCGCAAATGCCAACAGCTTGCAAGACAAGCTTGTCGTTACAACTGACTCTCATTACGCTCGTCCTGAGCATTGGCGTGAACGTGAACTTTACAAGAAGCTTGGGTGGCTGAACTACCGCGAGTTTGATCCGTCAAAGCTGCCGCAGTCTAAAGAAGATCTGAAGTGTGAGCTGTATCCAAAGAACGCTCAGCAGGTCTGGGATACGTATCTCGAAAGTACAGATGGCATGCCGTTTTACGACGATCAGATTATGAAAGATGCTATTGAGCGTCCTCACCAGATTGTCCATGAAGAGATTAACACTATCGTGCCTGACAGAACTATGAAGCTGCCGTCCTATGTCGTTCCAGAAGGCATGACTGATGACAAGGCTTTGCTTGAAGCCTGTAAGCGCGGCCTTGTCGAGCGTGGTTTGGCTGGTGATCCGAAGTATATCGATCGACTTAAGCACGAGCTAAAGATTATCAAGGACAAGAACTTCTCTCGATATTTCTTGACAATGGAAGCTATCATCAAGATTGCCAAAGAAGCCATGCTCGTTGGTCCTGGCCGCGGTTCTGCAGCCGGTAGTCTTGTTGCTTATGTTCTAAAGCTAACCGATGTTGATCCATTCATGTATGACCTGATGTTCGGTCGTTTCCTAAACCCGTCCCGTGAAGGTGCACCAGATATCGATACCGACGTTGGTGATCGAGATTTGCTTATCAATATGATGAAAGACAAGTGGGGTGATGAGAATATCGTTCCGATCTCTAACTACAACACTTTCAAGCTCAAGTCTCTTGTCAAAGACATCTCGCGCTTTTACGGCATTCCATTTGACGAAGTTAATCGAGCGCTCGCTCCTGTTGAAGAAGATGTAAAGCGTGCCGTCTTCAAACAGGGTACTGATAAGAACCTTTTCGTCTTGTTATACGAAGATGCTGTGGCTCACTCCAAGAGTTTCAGGGCTTTCATTGAAAAGTATCCTGAAGTGGCTGCACCGATTCAAGTTTTATTCAAGCAGAACAAGGCTCTCGGTCGCCATGCGGGAGGCTGTATTGTTGCAGAGGATATTGCGGAAAGGATGCCGCTGATTAAAGCGCGTGGCGAACTTCAGACCCCCTGGGTGGAGGGTATGAACTATAAGCACCTTGAAACTTTTGGGTGGATTAAGTTCGACCTGCTTGGTCTAGAGACCCTTCGAATCATTCAGCGGACTATTGAGCTGATCCTTCAGCGTAGAGAGGGTATCGAAGACCCAACATTCGCCCAGGTTTACGAGTGGTTTAACAATCACATGGACCCAAAGGTCCTTGATATGGACGACCAGCATGTTTACAAACACGTCTATGAAGAGGGTCGCTTCCCAGGTGTGTTCCAGTTAGCTGGTCGAGGTGCTCGAAACCTGTTTAAGAAAGCAAAGCCGAAGAGCATTATTGATATTGCTACACTGACCTCTATCTATCGCCCTGGTCCTTTGACTGCAAAAGTCGATAGATTGTACATCAAGGCGAAGAACAACCCAGAGTCGATTGATTACGGACACCCCTTGATCAAGGAAGTGCTGGAAGAAACGTACGGCCTGATTGTCTTTCAGGAGCAGATCATGAAACTCTGTTCTGTGGTGGCTGGTTTCCCCGAGGAGGAAACAGACACAGTGCGCCGCAGTATCATGAAGCGGAAGGCTTCCGAAGCCGCAGAGTCCCTTGCAAAGGCCCGGGCGATTAAGGAGCAGTTTGTTGCAGGGTCTGTTAAGAACGGCGTAGATCGGCAGCTAGCGGATGACTTGTATGAAAAGATTCTTTTCTTCGCTGGATATGGCTTTAACAAGTCTCACGCTGTTTGTTACGCTATTGATTCGTACTACTGCGCGTGGCTCCTTACTTACTTCGAAGAAGAGTGGCTTTGTGCATATCTTGAAGCAATGTCAGGAAACGATAAGAAGCGCGCCAAGGCATTCGCTGAAGTTAAAGCACTTGGTTACCGAGTTGTACCGCTAGACATTAACTACGCAACCAAGAAGTGGACCATCCTTGAAGGTAAAAAGTTCATGCCTTCCCTCTTATCTTGCAAGGGTATCGGAGAATCTGCAATCGATGAGCTTGTCGCTAATCGTCCGTATCGAAATATTGATGATCTGCTCTGGACGGAAGAGGGTAAATGGCGACATTCTAAGTTTAACAAGCGTGCTCTAGAAGCCTTAATCAATATCCGCGCTTTCGAGTCTATGGATCTCGTTGGTAAGGGTAAGACATTCGAGAGCTACAAGCACATGCATGAGGTTGTCATTGGCCGACAAAACGACATTAAGAAATGGACCAAGCGTGATCCAGAACGTGGCCGTAACAATTTCAAAGAAGCGCTTCTCGACACAGCAGGAACCGGCCACTGGACTCGTCGTGAAATGGTAGAGAATAGCGTGAAGCACTTCGGCTCTTTTAACGCTTCTACTTTGATCAGCGAGGATGTGCAAGAGCGCCTGCAAAAGAAAGATATCGCTTGCATCGACGAAATAGACCGCCGCGGCCACGACCTCTACTGGTTCCTTGTTTCTGATGTCAAGCCAAAGCTTACAAAGAACAAGCGGCCATATCTTCTCGTGACCGCAACGGGCTTGGATGGTAAGACTTTCCGAATGTTCTGTTGGGGCTGGGACGGTGAAACAGAGCTCCCACTATACAGCTTGTGCGTTGCAGAGGTTAAGAAAAATGACTTTGGTTATCAAACTTCTATGAGTAAAGTCAAGCTTCTTCGTATATGATTAACAACTAGCAAATTGAGGTAAGAA
>MDTD01188522.1_pt1 | contig 26560 bp, 20 predicted proteins | sample 811221 | NCBI WGS metagenome assembly MDTD01 (sample SAMN05326646, study PRJNA326480) | marine metagenome | isolation source: seawater | place: Pacific Ocean: South West | collected 2011 | reverse complement strand
TATAAATCTGGAAAAAAAACACTTTCCAGTATTACTTGATGAATTAATCAAGATCATTTCCCCTCGATATAGTGGCACTTTTTTAGATTGTACTTTTGGACAAGGCGGTTATTCAGAAAAAATATTAGAAAATCCAAAAAATAAAATAATTGCATTTGACCGAGATGTAAATGCATTAGATTTATCAGAAAAATTTAAAAAATATTTTAAAAATAGGTTTGAATTCAATCATAAGAAATTCAGTGAAATAAAACAACTAGACACTAAAAATATAAAGGCTGTTATTTTTGATCTTGGTTATTCAACTGATCAAATTTTTGATGAAGAAAAAGGTTTATCTTTTAAATTTGAAGGTAAACTAAATATGAAAATGGGTTTAAATTCCTTTTCGGCACATGAAGCTATAAATAATTTAGAAAAAGAAGAGCTTGCAAAAATATTTAAATTCTTTGGAGATGAAAAAGATGCAAGGAGAATTTCAGGATCTATTGTGAAAAAAAGAAGGCAAAATTTACTTACCACAAAAGATTTAGTTGAAATTATAAATAAAGAAAAAAAAAACTATAATTTTAAAATAAACAAATCTACAAAGGTTTTTCAATCCTTAAGAATTTTAGTAAACCAAGAAATAAGTGAATTAATTTACGGGCTTATCAATGCATATAAAATATTACCAATAGGTGGTTATATAATTGTAATCACTTTTCATTCTGTAGAAGATAAAATAGTCAAATATTTTTTTAAAAATTTTTCAGAAGATAAAAAAGTTTCTAGATATTTACCAAGATCAAAAAATAATAATAAAGTTTTTGATTTAATACATAAGAAAGCAATAATTGCATCAAAAGATGAAATAATTAAAAATCCCGCATCAAGGTCTGCAAAGCTTAGATATGTAAAAAAAATTAAAGAAGGAGCAAATTTTGAGGAATTTTTGTTAAAATTTACAAATTTAATTGAAATTGAAAAAATCGGACAAAAATTATGCTGAGAAAAGTACTTATTTTTACTATCTTATTGTTAATAATCTCAACAACTTTTATAAAAAACCACACGAAAAAATTAGATGAAGAGATTTTTTCTGTAAAGGAAAATATTAATTATTTAAATACTATTAAAGATTTAGTTCAACTAGAATATGATTATTTAAGTACCCCGGAGAGATTACAAGAATTAAATTACTCACATTTTGATAATCAACTTAGACATACATTAAGAAAAAATATAAAAATTATAAATAATATACAACAAATTAATTCTGAAAATTTTTAAATAAAATGACTAGTGATAATAATTTATTTAACTTTGAAAACGATTTTAATAAATTTGGTAATAAATATGACAAGAATAAATTAAATATATCGTTTAATAGAATAGCGTTTATTTTTTTTACTTTTGTATTGGTTTTGTTAATTTTTTCCTTAAAAGCATTTTACCTAACAGGAAAAAAACTTCCCGAAAAGAATATTATTGGTTCAAAAAAAGAAATAAGAAGTAATATTTTAGATAGAAATAATAATATACTCGCTAAAACAATAATCACCAGAAATATTGGTATTAATCCAAATCTAGTTATTGATAAAAAAACTTTACTCTTAAAATTAAAAATATTATTTCCCAATAAGAACTATGATTTCATCGAGAAAAAATTAAATGGAAAAAAGTTTTTTTATTTTGCAGAAGAGCTGAATCCAGAAAATTATGAAAAGCTTATAATGCTTGGCGATAAATCTTTAATACCAGAAAATAGAGTTACAAGATTATACCCTCAGAAAAACTTATTTAGCCATATTATTGGTCAAATTGACAACGAAAACAATGGAGTATCTGGCATAGAAAAAAGTTTTGATCAAAATTTAAAAAATACTAATGAAGATTTAAAACTTACGGTTGATCTAAATTTGCAATACTTAATAAGAGAAGAACTTATAAAATTTAAAAATATATTTAATTCTATAGGATCAGCTGCGATTTTGATGAATTCTGAAAATGGTGAAATATTATCTCTTTTATCAATTCCTGATTATGATCTTAACGAAAGATATTTACTCAATGACAAAAATTTAATTAATAGAGCAACTAAAGGAGTATATGAGTTAGGTTCTGTCTTCAAAACATTTACTTATGCTGCAGGTTTAAATAATGGCTTTATCGAGCCAACCACAGAATTTAAGAATCTAGAAAAAAAAATAACTTGCAGCAAATATTCAATTGGAGAATATGATGAAAAAATTCCCTCAGACTTAACGGCAGAGCAAATTTTAATTAGATCTGGCAATATAGGTTCTATTAGAATTGCACAAAAAGTGGGCGAAGAAAAATTTAAAAAATTTTTGCACGATTTAGGATTATTGACTACCCTAGATTTTGACATTGAGGAAATAGGCATTCCCTTAAAACTTAAATGGGGAAAATGTAAACTTGCAACTTCAGCATACGGACATGGAATAACAACGACACCGTTACAATTAGCCAAAGGATATTCTATTATTTCTAATGGGGGATATGATATAAAACCCACTTTAATTTTAGACGAATCTAAACAAAAAATTAAATACCAAAGAATAATTTCTGAAGACGTGTCAGAAAAAATAAATTTGGCTTTAAGAAAAATAGTTACCACAAAAGAGGGAACCGCAAATTTTGCTAATATCGATGGATATGAGGTTGCAGGTAAAACTGGAACTGCACAAAAATCTATTTCAGGAAAATATTCAAAAAAAAAAAATTAATACATTTGCCTCTATATTTCCTGCCTCAGATCCAAAATTTGTTCTAGTGGTAATGCTGGATGAGCCCAAACCCAATCAAGACTATGTTTATGACTATAAAGATGGTTCCGGATGGAAAATAAAAGGAACCCAGTTTAATACGGCGGGATGGACAGCAGTAGAGGTTGCAGGCAAAATAATTGAAAAAATAGGACCTATTTTAGCCACAAAATACTAAGAATTTAAATTAAATGTTATTAGGAAAAGTATTTAAAAATATTAATAAAAAATTTAAATCTATAAAATTTAAAAACATTAAATTTAATAGTAAAGATTGTAAACCAAATGATATTTTTTTCGCAATTAATGGAAATAATCTCAATGGAAATAATTATATAAAAGACGCAATAAATAATGGAGCAAAAATTATTGTTTCAAATTTAAAGTTCGAGGGTTTAGACAAAGATAAAATTTTATATATTCGAAGTAAAGATCCAAGAAAATTATTAGCTCAAGCAGCAGATAACTTTTATGTGAAAAAACCAAAAAATATTATTGCTGTAACTGGGACTAATGGAAAGACATCAATTTCAAATTTTTATTATCAAATATTAAATATAAATAATCAAAAGGTTGCAACTGTTGGAACTCTAGGTGTTTTATCGAAAAAAATAAATTTAAAAACAAATAACACATCAATAGATCCAATAAAAATACATAATTTATTAAAAAAATTGAAAGAATTAAAAATTGAAAATGTTATCTTAGAAGCATCTAGTCATGGCTTAAAACAATTCAGATTAAATAATATAAAATTTAAAACTGCTATATTTACAAATTTATCTAGAGACCACTTAGATTACCACAAAACATTTAAAGATTATTTAAATTCAAAACTTATTCTTTTCAAGCAATTGTTGAATAATAAAGGTAATATAATTTTTGATGAAAATATCACTCAGGCAAAACAATTAAGTTCAATATCAAAAAGAAGAAAATTAAAAAAGTATAGTTTTGGTAAAGATAGATCATATGCACATATAGTAAATATCCAAAAAATTAATAACCAAAAAAAAGTTGATTTTTCGTTAAATAATAAAATTTATTCATTTAAAACATCACTGATAGGAAATATTCAAATCAAAAATTTAATTTTTGCTATTATGGCTGCAAATTTATCCAAAATTAAAATAAAGGATATTTTAAATTCATTAGACAAAATTAATCCTATTGAAGGAAGACTAGAAAAAATTGGCAATATAAAGAATAATTCTAATGTTATCTTAGATTATGCTCATACACCAGACGCATTAAAGACAGCTATATTAAATATACGAGATGAATTCCCTCTTAGTAAAATTTCTATAGTATTTGGATGTGGAGGAAATAGAGACAAAGATAAGCGAATTATGATGGGAAATGTTGCTAGTAAATATTGTGATACAATTTATTTAACCGATGATAATCCTAGATCTGAAAATCCTAAGTCAATAAGGAGACAAATAAAAAAAGGTATTAAAAATAAAAACTTTATAGAAATTTCTTCAAGAGCTGATGCTATTTTTTCAGCTGTACAAAACCTCAATGCTGGAGATATATTAATTGTAGCTGGCAAAGGACATGAGAATTATCAAGAGTACAAAAAAAAAATTTCTTTTTCTGACAGAAATGAAATTTTTAAAGCTATAAATAAAAAAAACCTTAATTTATCTAACTCTTTAAAGATAAATATTTTACGTGAAAAATTAAAAAATGAAATTATAACAAAAAAAAATAAAGTTAACTATGCATCAATAAATTCAAAAAAAATAAATAAAAATTCCATTTTCGTTGGTGTTAGAGGCAACAAATTTGATGGAAATAATTATACAAAAGAGGCAATTAAAAATGGAGCAATAGTTGCAATCACAAACAAAAAAAAAATAAATCCTAAAATAATATTTAAAAAAAATCCTTTAAAAGAGTTTAATAGCATTGGCTTTGCATACAGAAAATCTTTAAATGCTAATAATATTGCTATCACAGGTTCTGCAGGCAAAACATCTGTAAAAGAATTAACTGGTTTTTGTTTAAATAAATTAGCCAAAACATATTTTTCCAAAAATTCTTATAATAATAAATATGGGGTACCATTAAGTTTATTTAATACCCCGCAATTATCAAAGTTTGTTGTGCTTGAAGTAGGAATGGACAGAAGAGGAGAAATAAATTATTTAACAAAATTGATTAAACCTAATTTAGGACTCATAACTAATATTTCTTTTGCACATATAGAAAACTTTAAAAATTTGAATCAAATTGCCGAGGCTAAGGCTGAAATAATTGATAATATTTTACCAGGTGGAACAATGGTAATTAATTTAGATGACAAATATTATAAACTATTCCTTAAAAAAGCAAAAAAACGAAATCTTAAAATTATTACTTACAGTAAAAATAATAAGGATGCAGATATTTTTTTTCAAAATTTGAAAAAAAAGGGTGTTAACAATATTATAAATTTAAAAGTCAAAAATAGAAAAAAATCTTTTTTAATTTCAAAAAATTTATCGTATTATATTGAAAATATACTAGCATCTACAAGTATTTTAACTAATTATTTTGATATTCAAAAGTTAAACAGAAATTTATTTTTAGGATTTAGCATTCCTAAAAGCAGAGGGTCGATAATAAATTACAAAAAAGGATCAAAAAAAATCACTATAATTGATGAAAGCTATAACTCAAATCCGTTATCTTTAAAATTTGCATTAGAAAAGTTTAATTCGGCATATAAACCGAAAAATAAAAAATTTCTTTTAGTTGGAGATATGCTTGAACTTGGAAAATACTCAAAAAAACTACATATAAAAATTGCTAAGTATATAAATAAACTAAAAATTAATAAGGCCCATGTTTACGGCAACCTAACAAAACACACATTTAACAAATTAAAACCACAAATTAGAGGAAAAATATTAAACAATAATATGGATATATTAAATTTAATTAATAAACATTTACCAAATAACAGTTTTTTAATGATAAAAGGATCTAATTCAACTGGTTTAAATAATATAATTAAAAATTTATAAAAAAATGCTTTATAATTTATTAACAAACTATTCTGACACCTACTCATTTTTAAACTTTTTCAATTTTTTAACAGTAAGAACTGGCCTTGCTACTATAACAGCTATGATAATAGTATTTTTAATTGGAGATAAATTTATAAATTATTTTTCTATAAAAAATATTACGAATCCTATTAGGTCAGATGGACCTGAAAATCATCTTATTAAAAAAATTGGAACTCCAACAATGGGAGGTGTATTAATATTAATTGGACTATTTTCAGGAGTTTTTTTATGGGCAGATCTTTATAATCCATATAATTGGTTATTAATTTTTATAACTTTTTCATTTGGAATATTAGGTGCCTTTGATGATTATAAAAAGATTAAAAATAACAACTCAAAAGGAATTTCGTCAAAATTCAAATTTATAGTTCAAATTGTTCTAAGTTTAATTTCGTTACTTATTTTATTTAATTTTATAGAGTCAGATATTACTTCTAATCTATATTTTCCTTTTTTTAAGAACCTAGTTATAAATTTAGGCTGGTTCTTCATACCTTTTTATTTATTTGTAATAGTTGGGTCATCTAATGCAGTAAATTTGACGGATGGTCTTGATGGCCTAGCTACTGTGCCTGTAATTTTAGTTGCCGGATGTTTTGCTTTTATAAGTTACGTTTCGGGAAATATAATTTTTTCTGAGTATTTATTAATACCTTATATTGAGGGAGTAGGAGAGGTAGCAGTCTTTTGTGGAGCAATAATTGGTGCATCAATAGGTTTTCTTTGGTTTAACGCACCACCAGCAAAAATTTTTATGGGAGATACAGGGTCATTGGCTTTAGGTGGATCCCTGGGTGCTGTTGGTGTTGTTACAAAACATGAAATTGTATTAGCAATAACTGGTGGACTATTTGTTTTAGAGGCCGTATCTGTAATTGTGCAGGTTATATCTTTTAAATTAACCGGAAAAAGAATTTTTATGATGGCGCCAATTCATCACCACTTTGAAAAAAAAGGTTGGGCCGAATCTACTGTAGTTATTAGATTCTGGATTATTTCGCTTATCTTAGCAATGATTGGACTTGCAACTTTAAAGTTAAGATAAATGTTTGGCAGAGAAAAATTTGTTAATAAAAAAATATTAATTTATGGTTTAGGGCTATCGGGTAAATCATGTCAAAAATATTTATCTAAAGATAATGATATTACAATTTATGATGATGATCTTTCATTAAAAAATAGCAATAATCGCTTTTTTTTTCCTCCAGCAAAAAAAATTTATAAGCTTGATTTTGATTTTATAGTTTTAAGCCCTGGCATAGATATAAAAAAATGTAAACTTAAAAATTACCTAATCAAAAATCAAAAAAAAATAATAACTGAATTAGATATTTTTTATTTAGTTAATCCAGATAATATTAAAATCACAATAACAGGGACCAATGGAAAATCGACTACCTGTCAGATGTTATACAAAATTTTTAAATCAAATAATAAAGATGTAAGATTAGTAGGAAATATTGGTAAACCTCCACTATTGGAAAAAAATATTTTAAAAAATACAATCTTTATTATTGAAGCCTCCTCCTATCAAATATTTTATAGCAGTTACTTCAGAGCTGATCATGCAGCGATTCTAAACATAAGCGTTGATCACTTAGAAAGACATGGAAACATAAACAAGTATGCCAAGGCAAAACTTAAATTAATTTATAACCAAGCAAGAAATAAAGAATCATATATAGAAAGCAATAATCCAGTAATTAAAAGAAATATTTTAAAAAAAAATATAAAATCAAAACTGAACAAATTAAGTCTAAATAAAGTAGAATTTTTTAAAAATAAAATTAAAAATAAATATTTGCTTGATAGTAATAATTTAAAAAACATGCATTTTATTTATTCAATATGTAAGAAATTTAGACTTACTGACAAAAAAATTTTTTATCCATTAAAAAATTTCAAAGGTCTAAGATTTAGAAAACAAATTATTTACGATAACAATAATCTTAAAATTATCAATGATTCTAAATCAACTAGTTTCTCATCAACCATCGGGCTATTATCTTATTATAAAAATATTTATTGGATTGTTGGTGGCAAGTATAAAAAAGGTGATCAATTTATTTTAAAGAGAAAATATTACAAAAATATTTCTGCTTATATAATTGGATCAAATAAAAATTTTTTTGAAAAACAGTTTAAAAATAAAATTAAATTTAAATACTTAAAATACTTAAGAAATACAATTTTATATATTAAGAATGAAATTAAATCTGACTTGGGCTCAAAGCTAATTTTATTTAGCCCATCAGCAGCCTCATTTGATCAATTTAAAAATTTCGAGCATAGAGGGGAGTATTTTAATAAGTTAATAAAAAAAGTAATTGTAAAAAACTTATTATGATAACTAATTTTAATATTTATAATAATTATTATAGTTGGTGGAAAAATGTCGATAAAACTATTTTATTTTTTATAATTTCTTTTTTCATGGCAGGTTTATTTTTTTCTTTAGCGTCAACCTCTTTAATAGCATCTGATAGATTAAACACAAATTCTTACTATTTTTTTATTAAACATTTGGCATTTATTTTTCTTGGTATATTTATCATGTTTATATTTTCCCTTTTAAAAGAGGATTTTTTAATAAAAATTTCTATATCTTTATTTATTTTATCATTTTTATTATTATTATTAGTTCCGTTTATAGGCGAAGAGGTGAAAGGATCTAAAAGATGGTTGCAAATACCATTTTTGCCAAGATTTCAACCTATAGAAATTATCAAGCCATTTTATGTTGTAGTTCTCTCATTTGTACTAAATTACAAAAAATATAATTTGTATTTTAAATATCTATTAACCTTGTTATTTATTGTTCCAATAGTATTACTTTTAATGTCACAGCCAGATATAGGGCAGTCAATGCTAGTTGTCTTCACTTGGTTAGCATTAATATTTGTTTCTGGTATCAATTTAATAATTTTTTTTGGATTGTTTAGCTCTTTTATTTTACTTCTTTTATATTTAATTTTTTTTGTTGAAAGGTTTACTTATATTAAAATAAGAATAAGCTCATTTTTTGATAGTTCATCAAATAGTTATTCTCAAGCAGAAAAAGCATCTGAGGCTATAATTGATGGTGGATTTTTTGGAAAAGGAGTTGGAGAAGGAACCTTGAATTCACGAATCCCAGAGGCTCATACTGATTTTATAATTTCAGTGATTTCAGAGGAATTTGGCATCATTATTATTCTTTTTATAATGTTGGCCTTCATAATTTTTGCATATAACATTTTTAAGAAAATTAGAGACTCGAATGACAATGTATTTAAATTAATACTTACAGGACTAATATCATTACTGTTGATGCAAGTTTTCGTACATGTGGGTGTTAATTTAAGAGTTTTACCCACGACAGGTATGACACTTCCATTCCTAAGCTATGGAGGGTCTTCAATAATTAGTATTTCTATTATATCAGGTATTATTTTAAATTTAACAAAAAGAAGAGTTTATTAATTGAAAAAAATATTATTATCAACAGGAGGCTCCGGAGGTCATGTTGTTCCAGCACTAAACTTATATGAGCATTTAAAAAATGATTTTGATGTAAGAATTTATACGGATGAAAGGGGCTTAAAGTATATTCCTAAAGATATCGATAAAACTATTTTTGAAGTAAAAAAACTCCCTGAAAAAAAATATTTTTTTTTGTTTAAAATTATGATTTTGATCATTGCTTTCTTTAAATCCATACTGCACTTGAGCAAAAATAAATATGATATAGTAATAAGCACAGGTGGTTATATGTCTTTGCCACTAGTCTTAGCGTCAAAATTATTTGGTAAAAACATATTTTTATTTGAACCGAATGCCATTATTGGAAGATCGAACAATTTTTTATTAACGTTTTCAAATAAAATTTTATGTTACGATAAAAATTTAAAAGGCTTAAGGAATAAACAAAAAAAAAAAATTATTGAGATTCCACCAATTTTAAATAAGTGTTTTTATAAAAGAAATATTTCAAGCGATCAAAATGAAAAATTTAAAATATTAATTATTGGTGGTAGTCAAGCTTCTCTTTTTTTTAGCAGATATTTAAAAGAAGAAATAATTTCTCTAGCTTCAAAATATAAAATTAAGGTTGTACAACAGTTAAACCAGACTTTTAGTATTGATGAATACAAAAAAAACTATGACAAATATAATGTAGAAAATAATTTATTTTATTTTGAGGAAAATTTACTTTGTAAAAATCAAAACTTTGATATAGCAATATCTAGAGGTGGCGCGTCATCACTGGCGGAGTTATCACATCTAAATATACCCTTTATTGCAATACCATTTCCTTATGCAACTGATAATCACCAATTTTTAAATGCAAAAAAATATATGGACTTAAATTGTTGCTGGATGTTAGAAGAGAAAAACTTCAATTATGGTGATATATTCAAATTAATTAGTCAAATCATGATCAATAATGATGAATATCTCAAAAAGAAAAGTAATCTAAATAAACTTAATGAAAATAAAAATTGGGAAAATATAAACAAAAATATAGTTAATATATTTAAATGAAAATTAGTTTAGGAAAAAAAGAAGTAATTCATTTTATTGGAGTGGGCGGAATTGGGATGAGTGGACTTGCTCTGATTATGAGAGATCTAGGTTTTAATATAAAGGGTTCTGACCAACAAGCAGGTAAAAATATTGATAGATTAAAAAAAAATAAAATAAATATTCAAATTGGACACAAAAAAAAGAATATATCAAATGCAACGATTGTAGTAATTTCCTCAGCGATAAAAAAAAATAATCCAGAACTAATAGAGTCTAAGAAAAAAAAAATACCAGTGTACAAGAGGGGTGAAATGTTAGCTAATATAGTTTCTCTTTATAAAAATGTTGTCATAGCAGGTTCACATGGCAAAACAACAACTACCTCAATAGTATCTACAATTTTTTCAAAATCAAAATTATATCCAACAACAATTAATGGTGGTGTAATTAATTCAATAGGAAATTCTGCTAAACTTGGCAAAGGTGAGTGGTGTGTATTAGAGTCGGATGAGTCAGATGGTAGTTTTTTGCAGCTTCCATTTACATATTCAATTATTACTAATATTGATAACGAGCACTTAGAGCACTACGGTTCTCTTGAAAATCTTAAAAAAAATTTCATTAAATTCGCAGAAAAAACTCCTTCTTTTGGAAAAACATTAATTTGTATTGATGATAAAAACAATAGATCAATTTTGAGTAAAATAAAAAATCAAAATATAATTACATATGGTTTAAATGAAAAGTCAAATTTTAGAATAAAAAATATTGATCTTAAGCCTGAAATTTCTAAATTTGATTTAGAAATCAATTTGCCTAACCAGGATAAAAAATTATTAAAATCTTTTAAAATACCTTTAATTGGAATTCACAATATAAAAAATTGTTGTGCATCAATAGCGGTATCAATATTAATGGGTATTTCGATTAATCTAATTAAAAAATCTGTTTTTGAGTTTAAAGGAGTACAAAGAAGGTTTAACTATATTTTTGAAAATCGAAATAGCATTTATTATGATGATTATGCTCATCACCCAACAGAAATATACGAACTTCTCAAATCTACTAGAGAGGTATATAAATCAAAAAAAATAATATCAATCTTTCAACCCCATAGAATTTCAAGATTAAATTCTTTAAAAAATAGGTTTACTGAATGTTTTAAGTTTTCAGACCAGGTAATTTTATGCCCTATTTATAAAGCAGGAGAAAATCTCAAATTAAAATTTGATTATATAAGATTTGCTAAAGAAATAATTAAAAATTCTAAAGTAGATTTAATAATGATAAATGGAGAAAAGGAACTTGCTAAATTTGCCAAAAAAAATATTTTTGGAGATAAAATTGTTATCGGAATGGGTGCTGGCACCATATCAAATTGGATGAGAAATTTACCTAAAATTATAAAATGAAACTAGATGATTTAGAAAAAATTGAATTCTATGATAATTCGCGATTAAATTTTGACCACAATCTATCACGCCTAAATTGGTTCAATATTGGCGGCAAATCAAAAATATATTTTTTTGCAAATTCTTTGAAAGATTTATCGTTATTTCTAAAAATATATAACAAACGAAGTAAAATCTATATTTTAGGAGCTGGCTCAAATACGCTTTTTGATGATGGCATGTATCAAGGGGCAGTAATAAAATTAGGAAAGAATTTTAACAATATTTCGAAATTAGACGAAAATTTAATTATCTCTGGAAGTTCGTGTTTAGATAAAAAAGTTTCAGAATTTGCTATGGAAAATGAAATTGCTGGTTTTGAATTTTTATCGTGTATACCAGGTTCTATTGGTGGTGGCATTAGAATGAATGCAGGATGTTATGGTAAAGAATTTAAAGATATTTTAATTTCTGTTCAAGCAATTGATTTCTATGGAAAAGTTTCGACTATACAATCTTCATTGATAAAATTTAACTATAGGTCAACAAATTTACCTAAAGATTTAATTTATTTGAGTGGAACATTTAAAGGAAATTTTTCTACTAAGGAGAAAATTCGAACTCAAATTAATGACTTCAAAACTAAAAAAGAAATCACGCAACCATTTAGAGTCAAAACAAGTGGTAGCACATTCAAAAATCCAAAAGATCAAACAAATAAAAAAGTATGGGAATTAATTAGAGAATCAATTGATATAAAAGAAGTTAATAAAATGTTTGGCGATGCAATACTTTCTGAAAAACATTGTAATTTTCTTATTAATAAAGAAAAAGCAACATCAAAGGATATGAAAAATCTTATCAATTTTATCAAAGAAAATGTGTATAAGAAAACAGGAGTTAATCTTGAACTAGAAATAATTTTAACTTCATAAAATGAAGAAAAAAATATTAATTTTAGCAGGCGGATATTCCAAAGAGAGAGAAATAAGCTTTAAGACTGCAAAAGCTGTACTTAGCCAAATCAAAAATGATTATAAATGTAAAATACTTGATCCAAAAAATAGATTTATTAAAGAAATTAAAAGATTTAAACCTAATGTAATATTCAACGCATTACACGGAAGATATGGAGAAGATGGATACATCCAATTAATATTGGAGAACGAAAGAATAAAGTATACTCATTCTGGAGTGAAGGCATCTTCTATATGTATTAATAAATTAGTTTCAAAAAAAATTTTTATTAAAAATAAAATTCTTTCCCCAAAATATCTTGTATTAAAACAACATGTTAATCAGAATTTTAATAAATTTTGTAAAATCATAGAAAAATATTTAAAATTTCCAGTAGTAATTAAACCTATAAATGAAGGATCTAGTGTTGGTGTATATATTTGTAATAAAAATAACTTTTTAAAAAATATAAAAAAATTAAATCACGAAGGAGAAATATTGGTAGAGAAATATATACCAGGTAGAGAGATACAAGTAGCAATAATGGGGAATAAAAAATTAGGTTCAATAGAATTAATACCAAAAAGAAAATTTTATGACTACAAAGCAAAGTATGATAAAAAAGCTAAAACTCAGCACATACTTCCTGTAAATTTACCAAAAAATAAATTAAATGAGGTTGAAAATTTAGCCCTCAAGGCACACAAAATTACAGGATGTAGAGGGATTACGAGAAGTGATTTTAGATTTAGCAATAACAAATTTTATCTATTGGAAGTTAATACTCAGCCAGGGTTAACAGAATTATCATTAGTCCCTGAGATTGCAAAATACCAAGGAATAAGTTTTAATAAATTAATAAAGTGGATTATAAATGATGCTTCAATTAATAGATAAAAGTAAATTCTATTTTTATACAGCTTTATTTTTAATTTTATTAAGTGCACATAATATAAATACAAATTATTTTTTAGATAATCTTTTTAAAATTAATAAAATTCAAATAGTAGGTGAAATAGACAAAAATATTCGATTAAAAATCTTATCATCGCTAAATAAATTATATAATTCAAATATTTTTTTTGTAGATTCATCTAAAATTGTAAATGTGCTAGACAAAATTCATGTAATTGGTGAATACAAGGTTAAAAAAGAATATCCCTCAAGTATTAAAATTGAATTAAAAGAGACAAAAATTTTAGCATATTATATTGATAACAATAAAAAAATATTTATTGGTGAAAATGGAAAAAACATAAAAAAAAATAATTACCCATTAAATGAATTACCTATGATAGTAGGTGAGGTAGATATTAAAAAATTTTTAATTTTGAAAGAATTATTAATCAAGAATGGACTTCAATTAAAAGATTTTAATCAATTATTTTTTTTTAAATCAAAAAGATGGGATTTAGTTTATAAAAACAAAACAATTATTAAATTACCAATAGATAATCTGAAATTTTCATTAAAATTGTTACAAGAGATGATTAAAAATCAAGATATTGAAAAAATCAAAGTTATAGACCTTAGGATTAAAGATAAGGTTTTTTTAACATGACTGAGATTTTATCACCCGTATCAATTTTAGAATATAGATCTACAAGTATACACCTAGGAATCTACGATGAAAAAACGTTTAATAAAAATATTTTTATTGATCAGAAAATAGATTTCACAAGGAATTATGGCCACGAAAAAGATCAAATTATTTTAGATATAATTACTCAAGCAGAAAAAGAAATAAACCAACATTTAAATGAAGTTATATTAATTTTAGATTCATCTAGTATATCATCTCTAGATTTTTCAATTCGGAAAAATTTTGATAAAAAATTAATTACTAATAAAGATATAAATTATTTAGTTAATGAATGTGAAAATGAGGTCAAGGTAAATAATCCTGAAAAAGAAGTTTTACACGTTATAAAATGTGAAATTTTTTTTGACGATGAAATAATTAAAGATATTGACAATATTTCAAAAGAAGCTTCAAAAATTGTTATAGAATTAAAATTTATACTAATAAGTAAAAATCTTTGCGATCAATTTAAAAAGTTATTATTAAAAAAACATATCAAATTAAAAAATATTTTTTGTGCAAGCTACATTAAGTCTTTAGGCCTAATTAAAAAATTAGATATATCAGGTTATAGTGCATTTATTGATATTGGCTTAAAAAAAAGCAGTCTATCAATATTCAATAACAACAAATTACTGTACCTAAATAATACACATATTGGTGGAGATCATATAACTCAAGATATAAGTAAAATTTTAAAAATTGATTATAGAATGGCGGAATCTAAAAAGATAAAATTTTATAAAAATAATCTTCTAGAAGACACAATTAAAGAAGAAGGATTATTAAAAAAAATTATCAATTCCCGTCTTGAAGAAATAATCGAATTATTATTTTTGAATTGTCCTTTAGTAGCAAATAATTTTTTTAACACAAGTTTAAAACTTTATTTTACTGGCAACGGATCCAAAGTTTTAAGTGAGAACTTATTATCTTTTGGTCCAGAATTTAATTTTATAAACGAGATGTCCATAATAGATGAAGTAAATAAGGATATATTCGATAGCGCATATAAGTTTAATGCTTATCTTCAGCAAAACGACCAGCAAAAAATTAACATAAGCCTTGAAAATAAGGGCTTTTTTGAAAGATTATTTCAATATTTTAACCGTAAATAGCAACTTTTTGTAACATAAGTTGTTTGTTTAAAATAAATTTTTTTTTATATAAATCTCTGGATGTCAATATTGAACCAAAAAACAATTCAAAGCCAAATATCATTTGATGGTATAGGCTTACACTCAGGAAAAAAAGTTAAAATTAATCTTTTGCCTTCGTCTCCAAATTCAGGAATTATTTTTAAAAGAGTAGATTTAAGTAAAAATAATACTATTGTCCCTTCTTATAATAATGTAAGTGATACAACTTTGTGTACAACCATATCAAATGAATATGGAGTTAAAGTCTCTACTATTGAACATTTGATGGGAGCATTATATGGAATTGGAATTGATAATCTTATAATAGAAGTTAACTCACAAGAATTACCGATATTAGATGGATCTGCAAAAATGTTTGTAGAAAAAATACTATCAACAGGAATTAAATCATCATCTACACCAATTAAACTAATAAAAATTAATAAAAAAGTCACCTATACAGATGGAGATAAAACAATTTCTCTAGATAAATCTAAAGTAGCATCAGAAATAGATTTTGAAATAAATTATAAAAATAAAGTAATTGGTATTCAAAGAAACAAAGTAAATATATTTAATGACGATTTAAAACATATTTTTGATTCTAGAACTTTTTGTTTGTATGAAGATATTGAGAAACTCAAGAATGCTGGATTTGCTCAGGGTGGATCATTAGAGAATGCAATTGTAGCGAATGATAGTGAAATAATAAATAAAGAAGGACTAAGAAATCCCAAAGAATTTGTAAATCATAAAATACTTGATTGTATGGGTGACTTATATCTGTCAGGATACAGAATAGTAGGTTCCTTAACGACCTCTCAAGGTGGACATTCTTTAACAAATAAAATATTAAAAAAACTTTTTGCTGATAAATCAAACTTTTCAGTAATAGAAATTAAGGAAAAAACTTTACCTTATCAAATTTTAGACAAAACCTATCTAAAATCAATCGCATAAAAATAGAAATTTCTTTTATTTCTGCTAATAAATATATATGCATAAATTGATAATTCTTATAACTATTTTTTATCTTTTTCTTTCATCATGCGCAAAAGAAGAAAAAATAGAAGTGATTGAAAATAAAGAAATTGATTTACAAATGATCGATGCATATGAGGAAGGCATTATTGCTCTCGATGATGGCGATGGACTTTCTGCCGCAAAAAAATTTAGTGAAGCTGAATTATTATTCCCTCAATCAGCTTGGGCTCCAAAATCAGCATTGATGGCTGCATATTCTTATTACTCAAATGAATACTACAGCGATACTATTTATGAAATAGAAAGATTTTTAAAAATATATCCAAATCATCCAAGGACAGATTATGCGTATTACCTTTTAGCAATTACCTACTACGATAAAATAGTTGATGAAACAAAAGACCTCGAATCGATTCTAAAATCAAAAGGTTATTTTGAATATATTATTTCAAATTTTCCTAACACAGATTATTCAATAGATTCACGTTTTAAATTAGAGCTAATCAATGAAGTACTTGCCTCTAAAGAAATGTATTTAGCAAGGTATTATGTTGAGAGAAAAAAATGGATACCTGCAATTAACAGATTTAAATTAGTTGTAGAGAATTACGATGACACAGTTTTTATTGAGGAAGCATTACATAGACTAGTAGAAATTCATTACAAATTAGGATTAGAAGATGAGGCTAAAAAATATGCATATTTATTGGGATATAATTATCAATCTAGTGAATGGTATGAAAAAACATATAAAGTATTTAATAAAACTTATGATTTAAAAAAAACAAAAAAAATTAAAGAAAAAAATAAAAAATCATTGATTGATAAAATTAAAACAAAAATATTTTAATGGAAAACAAAGAGTCTATTAAAAAAATATATACTGAAAAAATCAAGCAACTAAAAAAACACAATGAGTTGTATTATTCAAAAGATAACCCTTCTATTTCGGATAGTGAATATGATAAATTAAAAAAAAATATTTTAAAACTTGAGGATAAATATAGTTTCTTACAAGATAAAGAATCGCCATCCAAAAATATTGGTTTTAAGCCATCAAAAATTTTTGAGAAGAAAAAACACAAAGTTCCAATGTTGTCATTATCAAATGTTTTTGATCAGCATGACTTAGTAAATTTTGAGAAAAAAATCAAAAATTACTTAGATTATGAACCCAATAAAATTTTTGAATATAGCGTTGAGCCTAAAATAGATGGAATTTCAGCCTCTCTTACATATAAAAATGGTGTTTTAATTCAAGGACTATCAAGAGGAGACGGGTATGAGGGCGAATTGATAACTGAAAATTTAAAAACCATTGATGATATTCCAAAAAAAATTAAACAAAAAAATTTTCCTTCAAATATTGAAATTAGAGGAGAGGTTTATATCAATAAAAATGATTTTGAGATTATAAAAGATAAATTTGCAAATCCTAGAAACGCTGCATCTGGCTCTTTAAGACAAAAAGATCCATTAGAAACAAAAAAAATCCCACTCAAGTTTATTGCCTACACCTTCGGCTTATTTGAAAATAATATATTTAATAAACAGTCAGACTTTTTAATTTCCTTAAAAAAATGGGGTTTTAAAACGAGTAGATATAATTCAGTTATTTCTAAAATAGATGATTTAGTAAATAACCACCATAGTTTTGAAAATACAAGATACGAACTAGAATACGATGTTGATGGTTTGGTATATAAAATAAATGATCTTAAACTTCAAAAAAGATTAGGTTTTGTTGGTAATGCACCTAGATGGGCCGCAGCTCATAAATTTTCTGCAGCGTCTTCATTTTCAAAAATATTAAAAATAGAAATTCAAGTTGGAAGAACTGGAGCACTGACCCCTGTAGCTAAAGTAGAACCGGTTAATATTGGGGGAGTTGTAGTATCAAATGCTACTTTGCACAATGAAGATGAAATAAAAAAGAAAGATATCAGAATTGGAGATGTTGTAAAAATAGAAAGAGCAGGAGATGTGATCCCTCATGTTATCTCTGTAGATTTATCCAAACGAAATCCTAATTCAGCAAAGTATAAATTTCCAAATAATTGCCCCTCATGTGGGCTAAAAGTTGAAAAAGAGTTTAATGTTCAAACGAAAAAATTTGATGCAGTAAAAAGGTGTTCATCAGAAGGTTTTAGTTGCGAAAAAATGTCTATAGAAAAAATTAAACATTTTGTATCAAAAGATGCATTAAATGTCGATGGTCTTGGAAAAAAAGTTGTAGAAAAGTTTTGGGAAAAAAACTTTATTCGTTATCCTCAAGATATATTTAAATTAGATTTTCAAAAAATAGAGAACTTAGATGGATGGGGAAATCAATCAGCATCAAATCTAAAATATTCAATAAACAAGTCAAAGAAAATTTCGTTAAACAAATTTATTTTTTCATTAGGTATAAGACATATTGGTCAAGAAAATGCCAAATTAATTGCAAAACATTTACAAAAAAAAGAAAATTTTATTAAAATTAATAAAAACTTTGATTTCAAATCATTTTTAAATATTGATGGAATAGGTGAAATTCAAATCTCATCTATAAAAAAATTTTTTTCAACAAAAGAGAATTTAAAAGTTATTAAAGAATTAAGTAATTTCCTTAATATTGAAGAAGAAACTATGAATGAAACAGGAAAGCTAACAAATCTAAGTTTTATGATTACTGGTAAATTAGAGAGTATGAGCAGGGCTGAGGTAAAATCTATAATCGAAAAAAACTCAGGAAAAATTCTGAGCTCGGTAAGTAAAAAATTGAATTATTTAATAATTGGCGAAAAACCTACTTCAAAAAAAGTTAGTCAAGCTAAGGAATTAGGCATAAAAATTATAGATCAGAAACAATTAAATAAATTATTAAATTGATCTAAGTAACCAAGTCTTTTCATTTTTGCTCAGAAATTTGTTAATACTGTTATAGATTTCTAAATTATATTTTAATAAATAATCTTTTTCTTTTAAAGTTAAGATTTCTTCATTAATTAAATCTTTATCAATTGGAGCCATTGTAAGATTTCTAAATTTTAATTTACTATTAACTTTTTCAATATAAACTAAATTCTCAATTCTTATTCCAAACTTGCCTTCCTTATAATAACCAGGTTCATTACTCAATATCATTCCTTCCTTAAGTTCTACTGAATTAAACTTAGATATTGCTTGAGGTCCTTCATGCACATTTGAAAAAAAACCAACCCCATGTCCCGTTCCATGTCCATAATCCAAATTAACTTTATTTAAGGGTGATCTTGCTTTCTTATCGATTAAGTATCCCTTATTAGTTATGTCTAAATTATTAGTAGCAACTGCAATATGTCCTTTAAGTACTCTAGTGAAAATATTTTTAATCTTTTTTGAAGGCTTCTCGAAACAGACAGTTCTTGTAACATCTGTTGTTCCATATTTATATTGCCCGCCAGAATCACATAAAAAAATATCGTTTTTTCTAATTTTTCTATTTGTTTTTTTTGAAGATCGGTAATGTATTATTGCACTATTTGGGCCAGAGCCAGCAATTGTATTAAAACTTGGATAAATATAATCTTTATTTTTTCTTCTAAATTTTTCTAATTTCTTTTCTAAAAATATTTCATCAAATCCAAAATTTTTGTCTTGTTTAATCCAATATAAAAATTTAGTCAGAGCCACACCATCTTTTAGATGAGCTAATTTCATATTATTTATTTCAATTTTGTTTTTAATCGATTTTAGATTATAAATTGGATCTTCAAAGCTATTGATTTTGAATTTAGAGCTTATTAAACTTTGGTAAAATACTGAACAAGTTAATCTATCCACAGTAAAATATGAAGATTTTACTTTTGATATAACATTATAAAAATTATGAAAGTCACAAAACCTTATTTTTTTGTAATTAATTTTTTTTTTAATATTTTTAATTTTTTTTAAATCACTAAAAAAGTAAATGTTTTTATTTTTATCTATTATCAATCTTGCATTTGGAATAGGACTATTTGGATTATCGTTTCCTCTAACATTAAGTAACCATGCAACATTTTCTGGAGCAGATATAAAGATACTATCTGACTTATTTTTATTTATTATTTTTTTTAGCCTATTTACTTTTGATGAAACAGTTTCGCCTACTACTTTATTACTAATTGTATAGAAATAACTTACTTTATTTTTCTTTTCTAAATATATCGTATCAACTAAATTTTCTCTAATAGGCACTAATTGATATTTATATTCAAATAATTTCTTTAATGTTGAAGATGTAAATAATTTTGGATCGTACCCAACTCTCTTACATATATTATAATTTAAAATATCTTTTGGATAAGTGTATGGTATTTCAATAATTTTAAAATTTCTTCCACTTTCCATTTTGCTCTGAATTAGATATCTCCCATCAATGAATAAGTAGTTTTTGAATTTAGTTATTACTGAAAAACCTGCTGAGCCTGAAAAATTAGATATAGTCTTTAATCTATCAGGAAATGCATATTCACCGAAAAATTCATCATTTTTAGGCACAATATAAGCGTCTATATTATGAATTTTCAAAAGTTTTTTTATTTTTAATAGATTTTTCATGACTTAATTCTTTTTTGATATCTAAGCCAACCTGGGCTTTTAATTTCACTTTCGTAGTCTATATCTTGATTAAAATCAAAATCATCCTCATCATGTAAGAACTGATTATTTTTTTTAATATTTTTTTCCGGTAGCTCATCAATAAATCTTGAAGATATACTATCTATCCAATCACCTTGATAGAATCTATTCATAGAGAAAGAAATGTGAGCTAATTTTTTTGCTCTAGTTATCCCCACGTAAGCTAATCTTCTTTCTTCCTCTAAACCATTTTGACCTTTTTCTTCCATTGATTTTTGATGAGGAAATAAACCTTCCTCCCAACCTGGTAAAAAAACTACATCAAACTCTAAGCCCTTAGATGAATGCATAGTCATCAAATTAACTTTCTGGCCCTCCCAATCTTGATCTATAGATGTTGCTAGGGCTACATGTTCTAAAAAACTTTCAAGATTATCAAATTCCTTCATTGCATTTAAAAGTTCTTTTATATTCTCCAACCTATTTTCGTTTTCTAAATCTTTTTTATCTTTAAGCATTTGACTATAGCCAGATTCATCTAAGATTATTTGTAACAATTTCACTTGGCTTATTTTCTTTTTAAGGTCAAACCTCCATTTTTCTAACAGACCAAGAATTGAGTTTAATCCTAATTTAGTTTTTGGTTTAATTAAATTAAGTTCAATCATTTTTTTAGCACCACCTTCAAGTGAATAACCATTTTTTTTTGAGTAATCGTAAATAGTTTTTACGGTTGTTTCGCCAATTGATCTTTTAGGAACATTAATAATTCTCTCAAAAGAAAGATCGTCTCGAGGTTGATTAACTATTCTTAAGTACGCAATACAATCTTTAATTTCTGCTCTTTCATAAAATTTTGTTCCACCAATTATTCTATAAGGTATACCTATTTTTAAAAAACGTTCTTCAAACTCTCTAGTTTGAAAAATTGCTCTTACTAAAATAGTAATATTATTTAGTTTAAATTCAGATTTAAGTTTTTCAATTTTTTCACCAATTCCAATTGCTTCATCTTTCCCAGTTCTGTAACTATCTAAAAAAACATTTTCTCCTTTGTCTCCATCTGTATAAAGATTTTTTCCAACTCTGTTTTCATTATTTGCAATTAAGCTTGAAGCAACTGTCAAAATATTTTGAGTCGATCTATAGTTTTTTTCTAATCTAATAATTCTCGTATTCTTATAAATTTTATCAAATTCTAAAAAATTTTTAATTTCAGCTCCTCGCCAACTATATATAGATTGATCATCATCACCAACACAGCAAATGTTTTTATTTTCTTCTGATAATAGATTTAACCATTTACTTTGTATATGATTAGTATCCTGATATTCATCCACTAAAATATATTTGAAATTTTTTGAATACATATTTGTAATATCAGGATTTTTTTCAAATATTTTTATACAGTGTAAAATTAAATCGTTAAAATCACAGGCATTTAAATCAATTAATTTTGATTGATAAACTTTATAAATTTTTAGAAAAGCTGACTCTAACTTTTCATTTTTTTTAAGCACCACATCTTCTGGATACCAACCTTTATTTTTCCATTTTTCAATTATATTAAGAATGTAGTATGGAGATATTTTTTTTGTATCAATATTTTCAGATTTACATATATTTTTAATTAATTTTTTTTGGTCTTCCTGGTCTACAATAGTGAAATTATAATTTAGATTTGCAGCTTTAGCATGTTTTCTTAAAATTTTAACGCATATAGAATGGAATGTGCCTACCCATGGCATACCGAAATTCTTTTTTTTTAGGTTAGTTAAAATTCGACTAAGCATTTCATTTGCAGCCTTATTTGTAAAAGTAACTGCAAGAACCTCGCTAGGCATAGCTTTGCCTGATAAAATAATATGACAAATTCTTGAGGTTAAAACTTTAGTTTTTCCTGATCCAGCTCCAGCCACTATTAAAAGTGGCCCATCCAAGCAGGTTACAGCTTCCTTCTGCTTTTCATTTAAATTATTTAAGTATTCAAAATTTAACATTCTAAATTTAAGTTGTATAAGTATTTTTTAAATTTATGAAAAAAAAAACATTTTCTATCCCTTTTAAAAGTAATTTTTTTAAAGAACAAGATCCTTTTCATCTTGTTATTGTTTTTTTTATAGTTTTCTTCAGCACTGCGATTTTTTTCTCTGTTCCTACGTTTTATGATTATGAAAAGTATAACCAAAAAATACAAGATACAATTAATAAGGAATTTAAAATTAATATCTATAATTTAGAGAAGATAAGCTTTAAATTTATACCTTCTCCACATTTAGTTGTAAAAAAAGCTAAATTCAAAATAAAAAATAATGAGCCTGATTCGATTGCTGAATTAAATAATCTTAAAATATTTATTTCAATTATAGATTTATATAAATCAGAAAAATTTAAAATAAAAAAAATGGTAATCAATAAGGCTAATTTTTATTTTAGAGAATTATCTTTTTATAATTTAATTCAAAACTTGAAAAAAAATATTGTTAATAACTTATTAATAAAAAATAGTACATTTTTTTTCAAAGATAAAAAAGATGAAGTTATTTTAATTTCAAAAATTCGTAATCTTGAATATAAAATTGATTTAAATAATTATAAAAAAATTTTTAATGTATATGGGAATGTTTTTGATGCAGACTACGAGCTAAATTATTTAATTGATTACTCTACACCTGATACTCAAAATTTTCGTATAGAATTTAAAAATCCTAACCTGCTCGTAGAAAATGAATTAAAAGAAAATATTTCTCCACTCGCAAACCAACAACTTGGTAATTTAAAATTTGTTTTTTTGAATCAAAAAAATATTTTAAATTATAAAATTGAAGATAATAATATAAATTTTTCCAATATAAACACAAAAAATTCCAACTTTGATTTAAATGGCTTAGTAAATTTTTCTCCTTTTTATTTTGATTTAGTTTTAGATATAAAAAAAATTGAATTAACATCTATTGAGAAAATATTTTATTACATTTATAAAAATCAGAATAGTGCCTTTGAAAATTTATCTGGTGTTGCAAAGATAAATTTCAATCAAATAGATAATAAAATTGTTAATAAAGGAGAAGTTGATTTACATTTTCAAGACTCAAAAATAAATTTAAAAAATAAAAATTTCTTTATAAATAATTTTGCAGAGATTAGTGTTAACGAATATGAATACTTAGATAACAGTGAACAGGTTATACAAATGAAAATTGAAGTAGATATTAAAAATTTAGAAAAGTTTAATAGGTTTATTCATAGTTACAAAAAAAATAAATTTTTAAACAAAAAATTATATTTAACTTATCAATTTAATGTTCTTACAAGAGAAAACTTTATGTCAGAGATTTCTAGTGACAGTTTTAGTAATAGTGGTGAGTTTTATAAGTTTAAAAATGCATTGCAATTAAAGAATTTGTTAAAGGACGAAAGCGTTATGAACTTGGACTAACCATTTTTTTTGGGTCTACTATTTTTAAATATTCCTTTTCATTAATTAGCCCACTTTTTGTAGCTTCATGTTTTAAAGTTGTTCCATTCTTATGTGCTAACTTTGCAATTTTTGCAGCATTGTCATAACCTATCTTCGGGGCCAGTGCAGTTACTAACATTAAAGAATTATCTAAATCTCTTTTAATTTTTTTTTTATCTGCTTTAATTCCTCTAACACAATACTTTGCAAAGTTTTTACTGCTATCACTTAAAAGATCAATAGATTGTAAAATATTATGTGCTATCAATGGCTTAAATACATTAAGTTCAAATTGTCCTTGAGAGCCAGCCATTGTAATACCAGCGTGATTACCTATAACTTTCACACACACCATTGTGACTGCCTCAGATTGAGTTGGATTAATTTTTCCTGGCATAATTGATGACCCGGGTTCATTTGCAGGCAAAATTAATTCTCCATATCCAGCTCTTGGTCCAGAGCCCAAAAATCTAATATCATTTGCAATTTTCATCAAAGATACAGATGTTGTATTTAAAGTTCCGGAAAAGTTTACAATTGAATCATGTGATGCGAGAGCTGCAAATTTATTTTTTGCAGGTTTAAATTTAAATTTTGTAATTTTACTTATTTGAGCGCAAATTTTTTTGTCAAATTTTCTTTTTGTATTTATACCTGTTCCTACAGCTGTCCCTCCTTGAGCTAAAAAAAGTATTTCTTTCATAGCATTTTTAATTCTGACGATTGAGTCTTCTAATTGAGACTGATATCCAGAAAACTCTTGTCCAAGAGTCAAGGGCGTTGCATCTTGAAGATGAGTTCTTCCAACTTTGATTATATTTTTAAATTGAGAAACTTTTCTTTTTAATTCCTTATTTAACAAATTTAGTGATGGTAGCAATTTATCTCTGGTCTCTAACGCAATGGCTATATGCATCGCACTTGGAAAAACATCATTAGTTGATTGAGACTTATTTACATGATCATTAGGGTGTACAGGTTTTTTTGTTCCTAATTTTCCACCCAATATTTGGCTGGCTTTATTTGCAATTACTTCATTAACATTCATATTTGTTTGTGTTCCAGATCCAGTTTGCCAAACTTTAAGTGGAAAATGGTCATCAAGATTACCATTTATAACACTTTCCGAGGCTTTAATTATTGCGTTAGCAATTTTCGCATCTATTTGCTTTTCATTTTTATGTACTATAGAGGCTGATTTTTTAATTATTGCAATTGATTTAATTAATATTGGCCTAACTTTAAATTCTCCAATATCAAAATATTTCTTAGATCTTTGGGTAGAAGCTCCCCAATATTTATCCACAGGCACATTAATTCTACCTATGCTATCGTATTCTTTTCTAGTTTTCATAATATAATTAAAGGTATTAAAATGTTATACATTAAAAAATTTAAAAATCCTAGCAGTTGAAAAAAATATGGAGAAAAAATGACTAATTTTGAAAAAGTAGGTTTATTTATGAGCACCTTTGGGCAAGAATTAAAAAAAAAATCTGAGCTTTCAAGTAAGAAAATTAACTCTTTAAGAGTGAGCTTAATACAAGAGGAGTTAGAGGAGTTAACGAAAGCAATAAAAGAAAATGATATTCTTGAAGTAGCTGATGCTCTTACAGATATTTTATACGTTACTTATGGAGCTGGTCATGCGTTTGGAATTAACCTAGACAATTGTTTTGATGAAGTACAAAAATCTAATATGAGCAAATTGGGAAAAGATGGTAAGCCAATTTATAATGATCAAGGTAAAGTAATGAAGGGGCCCGATTATTTTAAGCCTAATTTATCAAAATTTCTTGTTAATGATTAAGACCAAAATGGCTTGATAATTTTTATTTTAGCTTTATCTGTGAAAAAAATTTCTTCCATTTTAAAATTAGGATTCTTGAATTTAAAAAGTCCAAAAGAAAATTTAGAATTGTTGATAATTTTTCCAATCTCAGTATTATTTATTTTAATTATATCGTCGTTATTAATATTTCCCTCAACAATTTTTACAGGATAAATTCTTCTACTGATTTTTTCTTTTAATTTCATTCTAGCTGTGTTTTCTTGACCAACATAACAACCTTTTTTAAAATCAATTGCATTTAATTCTTCAGAATTAGTTTCTAAACCAAATATTTT
>MDTD01185627.1_pt1 | contig 26565 bp, 14 predicted proteins | sample 811221 | NCBI WGS metagenome assembly MDTD01 (sample SAMN05326646, study PRJNA326480) | marine metagenome | isolation source: seawater | place: Pacific Ocean: South West | collected 2011 | reverse complement strand
GGTGCCTGAGCCGACGAAGGCGAGCGAGCCTGCGGTGAACGTGACCGTCGTGTCGCTCGAGAAGCTCCAGACGTTCAAGCCCGTGTCCGTGCCGCCGCCAGCGCGGAAGAGCGCGGGCGAGCCGTCGGACGGGTTCTCGGCGTTGGTCAGATCGCCTGCCCCGGTCGACGAGGTTGTCAGAGCACCGCCGGCAGCGCTGTAGAAGTTCTCCATGTAGATGCCCGTGGTATCGCTGCCTGAGGCATCGACAGCCGAGAGACCCGCGGTGGCCGTAATGGTGATCTGGTTCGGGACCGACAGGTCGATGATCAGGAGCTCATCAAGCTGGGCCTGTGTGCCCGATGCGAAAAGTGTGGCCGTAGCGACGGCGCAGAACGTGCGTGCTGACATGGTTGTACCCCCTCGGCCCTTGAGATTGAGCCGATTCGAGAAAGAACGAGAACAACCTCGGCTCCATGCCGGGGTTATCACCTATGAAGCTACACGATTCCTGACCGGGTGCAACTGGATAACCCAAAAATCCCACACCCATAGCCAGACTCAGAGAAAGAAGTCGCCTCTGGAGCAGACCCGAAGGTGCCCAGAATCTCCTTCTTCACAGGGAGCCAGACCGATAGCGGCTCCGCCCGGGCTGGCAGACGGGCAGAGTGCCGGGGGCATCGGGTATCAGTGTCTCGCTGTCGCAGGCGTTCTTAAGCAGCTCGGGCCAGACCCGGTCGGCTCTCGGGATCACCGAGCATGAGCTGCACCTCGCGGGACTTGTCGAGCGACGAGGCCAGCTCGTCGAACTGCCGGAAGGTGGCTTTCAGATCCGAGCCGACGATCAGCATGTCCGACTCGAGCTCGGAGATCTGCCGGACCGTGTTGACGATCTCGGTGCCGATCGACTCGATCAGAGTGGTCACCGCGTTGTCCTCGCTGAGGCGAGACGACTCGATTTTGCCACCGAGCTGCGCGAAGCGGAGCGTGAGCATCGCGCGCTTCACGTTCGTGATGTCTGTCTCGAGCTTGCGCATGTCCTGGATCAGGCCGTTGATGGTCGGCCTCAGGCTCTCGCACATCAGCTCGATGCTGTACTGAAGATCGCCGAGCATCGCCCCGACCTGCTGGCGCGGGTATTCGCTGAGCAGCTCTCGCGGCGTGTTCTGCGCGTCGGCCAAGGGCGAGCGGACCTTCCGGCTGAACGCCAGCATCGTTTCGGTCTGGAGACGCGTCGATGCGAGACGGAAAACCGCGCTGCCGAGCGAGTGCGAGGTCACCCGGATCTGGTTCTGCAGCGAGTCGGCTAGCGTGCTGATCGTCTGCGAGGTCTCGCCGAGGTGCGATGAGATGACGCTCAGGCACCGCCCGTGCTCGCCCAGACGCGTGGCCTCGAGCGAGACGTTGATCGAAGACATGCCCAGCGTGTCCGCGACACGCATGATCGCCTGCGCGTTCCTGTTGAGACTCGCCTGCAGGGCCAGCAGCGAGCTGACGCTCTCGAAGGTCTTGCCCGCGATCGTGCACGAACGCTCCGCGTGCAGCACCGCGAGTGTCTCGGCGTTCGGTTTGCCGCGCATCACCTGGGCCGCGTCGAGCGCGTTGAGTTCCCAGAGATTGCAGCGGTAGACCTTGTGGATCTGCTCGTCGCGTGAGCGCATCTCTTCCTCGAGCGCCGCGTACATGAACGCGTCGTAGTTCTCGAAGCCGTTCTCTTTCAGCAGTGAGCCGAGGAGCTTGCTCGACTCGGCGATACACTGGGCCGAGGTCTTGCCCTCGGCGGCAAGCTTTTTCTCGCAATCCAGGAGCTGGGCGTAGATCTTGTGCGCAGCCTGGAAGTACTTGCTCGTGGGCTTGAGGCGCACCGAGAGGTAGCCATCGGTCAGCGACGAGACGAGCGCAAAGACGTTGTAGTACGAGCCGTCGGACGCCATGTTCTTGACGTACGCCCCGATGGGCTTGTTCTGCTTGATGTAGTCCCAGAGGAGCTGGAAGATACACCTGGGCATGGACGGGTGACGGACCATGCTGTGGGGTTGGCCGAGCATCTCGCCGACCGGGTACCGCGACATCTGAACAAAGACCTCGTCCGCGGAGCGGATGAAGCCCTTGCTGTCCGTCGTCGAGAAGATCAGGTCCTCGGCTTTGAACGGGACTTCGGTTTCACGCGGCTGAATCTTCGGGCGGGCCATGGGTCTACCTCATTCGTGAGTCTGCGAATCTGCACAGCGGAAACGCCAGACATCTATCGCCACGATTGAGTGGGACTTTCACGTATAAGACACAAATGGGTGTCTTATGACACCGGTTGCCGGGAGGACCTTTCGGCGGACCGGTCAAGCAGGGTCTCGATGCGAATGAGGACCTCGCTTGTCTGAATTCGATCCATGAGTTGCTGACCCGCAGCGGCGTCCTTGTGATCGAGACGGTCGTCGGGGGTGACATGCTGGAGGACAGCGTCATTCTGTCGGTAGGGCCCCACGAGATCGGTTCGGGTTGGGCCGAAGAGTCCCACGATCGGGCGATCAAACCCGACAGCCATATGCAGGGCCGCCGAGTCGTTGGCCAGAACGAGCCCGGCCCCGGCGATGACCGCGAGCATCTGACCAACCGTCGTCTTGCCGACCAGGTCAAATACCGGCAGGCCCTCGCTGCCCAGCGCGAGCAGGGGGGCACACTGCGGCTCCTCGCCCGGCGCGCCGACAACCGCGATGCGATGGCCTTGTTCAACGAGCCGGCGCGCAAGCGTGGCGAAGCGCTCGATCGGCCAGCGCTTGCCGGGCCAGAGACTGGTGGGCGCGAAGACGAGGTAGGGTTCGGAGAGTTCGGGCTGCGATGCGCGCCAGGACTGGTCACGTTCGTGCGCATAGAGACGCATGTCGGGATCGGACACCTCGATGCCCATCGGCTTGAGCAGAGACATCATCCGGTCGACCGTGTGCTCACCGGGAGTGGGGGTGACACGCCTGCTGAGCCCCAGCCAGCCAAGCTCGCGCGCGTCGGCGTGGCCGATGCGGATCGGCGCCCCGCTGGCAAAGGCGAAGAGCCCGGAGCGGGCCAGGCCCTGGGCGTCGATGACGATGTCGTACTTCTGGGCGCGCAGCGAGCGGAGAAAGCCAACAATCGGCGCGAGGTTGAGCCTGCGCGACTGCTTGCCGAGCGATTTGCGGTCGAACGGGATGACGCGGTCGATCGCGGGATGGGCCTCGAGGACCGGCGTGAATGGGGCGTTGACGAGCCAGTGGATTTCGGAGTTGGGGTTGTGCTCTTTGATCGCGGCGGCGAGGGGGACGGACCGGCAGACGTCGCCCAGGGCGCTTGGCCGGATGATCAGGATGCGCTTGGGCGTGTCCACCGGACAACCTTATCGCGCAGGTGGCGTGCGTGTAGGATGACGCCATGCGATGGATCGTGGTTCTCGCGGGCATGATGATGGGGCTTGCGTACGGGCAGGAGCCGGTGCTGCGCGTGCAGGTGGCGGCTACGGGGCCAAATGACGCCCCCCAGGCCGAGCGGGTGAGACTCGTCGAATACGTCTGTCGCCTCACGTCGGATGAGGGGATGACACTGGTGCATGACCCGGTATCGGGCGCCTACCGCACCGAGCCCGATCCGCAACAGCAGGAACAACCGGATCGGGCCTTGTTGGTTGAGCTCGATGCCAACGCATGGCGCCGCGCGGACCCGGACGCCTTTGTGCCGGGGCCGATGAACGACTTGCTCGGGGTGTTCGGGCTCGCGGATGTGCGGAGGGTCACAGTTGTCGTGGACGGCGAGGGCGAGCAGGTGGTCGCGCGTTGGGATCGGCGTCCAGAGGATCCGCGGACGACGCCGATGCATGAACGCGTGGTGGCGACGCGGCTTGATGGCGAGGTCGGTGAGACTGCGGAGGTGTGGCGGATCGAGGGGCTCGGGATCGGGCGTTTCGTGGTTGGGGCGCTGCGGTCTGGTCTGGCGGTCGAAGAGGGCGAAAGGAAGCCGAGCGATCGTGCGTTCGGGGATTTCTGGCTGCGTGGGCGGAGCACGCTGTTGAATTCGCTCGAGCGTGCGAGCGCGGGCGCTGAGTTGGTGATCACCGAAGATTTGCGCGCGGGCGTGGTGTTTCGGTTTGACCGTGCGGTGAAGGCTCGGTCGCTTCAACGGGCGTCGCTTCGGATTGTGCCGGCGGGGGTGCCGACGGTGACGGTATTGGGTATGGAGATCACGCCCGCGTTTACGGTTGCAACGGACGCAAGCGGGGCGGCGGTCGTGGTGGTCGCGCCGACAGAGCACGACCTCGCGGGTGTGCTGGACGCGGTGTCGTTTGATGCGATCGGGGGTGAGGCGGGCTCAGGTGGCGATGGCCCGTGAGGCTTCCTCGATGGTCGTGACGCCCTGGCGGACTTTCTCGAACGCGTCGTGACGGAGTGTGTAGAGGTTGCCTTCCTTGGCGGCCTCGGCGGCGATCTGTGGCGCGCTCTTGCGGGCCATGACCATTTCGCGGGTGTGGTCGCTCATGCGCAGGATCTCGTACACACCGATCCGGCCCATGTAGCCTCGGTGGAGACAGGCCTTGCAGGAGCCGGGCTGGAAGTACGTGTCACCCCGGCCCGGTTTGAAGTCCTTGGGGAGATCGACAGACTTGGCCTCGACGGGCGACTTGCAGTGCGGGCAGAGTCGGCGGACGAGACGCTGAGCGAGCACGCCCTCGACCGAGGAGGAGACGAGGAAGGGTTCGACGCCCATGTCGAGCAGTCGGGTGATCGAGCCGGGGGCGTCGTTGGTGTGGAGGGTGGAGAAAACGAGGTGACCGGTGAGGGAGGCCTGCACGGCGGTCTCGGCGGTTTCGAGGTCGCGGATTTCGCCGATCATGACGACGTCGGGGTCGTGACGAAGGATCGCTCGCAGGCCCGCGGCGAAGGTGAGGCCGACTTTGTGGTTCACCTGGATCTGGTTGACGCCGGCGACCTGGTATTCGACGGGGTCTTCGACGGTGATGGCTTTGATGGAATCACTGACGATCTGGTTGAGCGATGCGTAGAGGGTGGTGGATTTACCAGAGCCGGTGGGGCCTGTCACGAGGAGGATGCCGTGGGGGCGGTCGATGAGCTGGCGCCAGGGCGTCTCGACGGGTTCGGGCATGCCGAGCTGGTCGAGTGTCATCTGGACAGCAGACTTGCTGAGCACGCGCAGCACGAGGCCTTCGCCGAAGACCATGGGGATGACGCTGACGCGGAGATCGAAATCCTCGATGCCCTTGCCTTCGACGCGGTGCTTGAAGGTGATGCGGCCGTCCTGAGGCTTGCGCTTCTCGGCGATGTTGAGGTTCGCCATGATTTTGAGTCTGCTGACGATGGCGGGCGCGAACCGGTGGACGGTGGTGGGGAGGTTGGCGCGGTGCAGGACGCCGTCGACGCGGTAGCGGACGATGAGCTCGCCCTCGTAGGGCTCGATGTGGATGTCGGTCGCGCGGACGGCGAGTGCTTCGCCGAGGATGTCGTTGACGAGCCGGATGACGCTGGCTTCCTGGGCCTGTTCGAGTTCGTCGTCGCTGGCGGATTCTGCGATGACGTCTTCGAGGTCGTCCGACATGGCGTCGAGCGTGTCGCCCGCGACGCCGTAGTGCGAGCGGATGAACGCGCGGAGGTCTTCGTCGTCGGCGAGGACGAGTTCGATGGCGCAGCCGGAGTGCATGGAGAGCTCGTCGTGGATGACGAGCTGGAAGGGGTCGCTGGTGGCGACGGTCAGTGTGTCCTCGTGCTTTGCGATGGGGACGCAGTGGTGCCGGAAGACGAGCTTTGCGGGGAGCGATTCGAGGACGTCCTGGCTGACAACGACGTCTGCGAGATCAACGACATCGAGGCGGAGCTGCTCGCCCACGGCGCGGAGGATCTGTGGGCGATCGACCACGCCCATGCGCATGAGCACGCGGTCGAGGCGTTCGCCTGAGCGGGCCTGTTCCTGAATGGCATCGTCGAGTTGCTGACGCGTGATCAGCTCGCGGTCGAGCAGGACGGTTCCGATCCCCATGTGGGGATTGTACCGAAGACTTGGGCCAGGTTGGCATCCACTTGCAAAGAGATCACGGGGCGGGATAGGTGCAGGAGGTCTTGGGGGTTTCCCAGACAGTGACGCTCGTCAGGGCGGGGTTTCCGGACCCTGATGCGATGGCCGGCGCGAGCAGGTCGTGGCAGACGCGTGCGATGTTTTCGACGGAGGGGTTCAGGCCGGTGTCGGTGGCGAACTCGGCGGTGTCGAGGTTGAGGTGTTTGTGGTCGAAGCGTTGGATGATCGTTTCTTCGACGATCTGTTCGAGCTCGGCGGCGTGCATGGCGTGTTCGGTGAGTGGTTTCTGGACACAGACTTCGATCTCGTAGTTGTGGCCGTGGCCTGATGGGTTGTTGCACTTGCCGAAGACGGCCTGATTCTCTTCTGACGACATCGAGGGGACGTTGAGTCGGTGTGCTGCGGCGAACTCGAACCTTTGGCGCATGAGGACGGTTTTGGTGTCGTTCATGTGGAACTCCAGGCTGAAGGTCGGGGAGAGGTTCCAGCGCAGGGCGACCAGTCGCACTTCGAGGTGGTCGGCGAGCGATGCGGCGAGATCGGGGAGCATCGCGCCGGGCTCGCGGGAGGTGTCGGTCAGGAGCTGGTTGTGTACCTCGGGGAGGACGGCTGCGCGCACGGCCTGGTCGATGTGCTTGATGTTGACGAGGTATCCGGTCGCGGGGTCGGGCTCGCCCCGGCAGCAGACTTCGAATTCGTAATAGGTGGAGAGCCCCTGCGTGGCGGGCTGACCGGCGTGGCCGTTGGAGCCCGCGGGGAGCTCTGCAGGGTGTCCCCCGCCGAGATTGGCCCGAACTGTGCGTCTGAGCACTACCATTGCTGGTATGGTATCTCGGAGCGGTGCGAGTCCGGAGGCCGGGTCGATGAACGCGATGAAATGGTTTGGAATCCTGATAGCGGCGGGTTTGCTTGCGGGGTGTTCCGGTGAATCCGGGCAGGGTTCGGCTGTGAATGATCACTCAGACCATGAACATGCGGACCACGATCATGCAGACCACGATCATGCGGGGCATGATCACGCTGAGAACGACCATGCCGAGCATGCAGAGCAACCGGATGACCAGAGCACGGCACCACAGACCGAGGAGACTGCCTTGAGCGACGCGTATGTGCTGGATCACACGGCGAGCCGAATCACGGGCGAGGAGGAGGACCTGTCCAAGTACAAGGGGCAGGTGGTGATGATCGTGAACGTGGCGAGCAAGTGCGGGTTTACGAAACAGTATGAGCCACTTGAGAAGCTGTATTCGGAACGCAAGGGCGACGGATTTGTGGTGCTTGGGTTCCCGGCGAACAACTTCAAGGGGCAGGAGCCGGGCTCGAATGAGGAGATCGCTGAGTTCTGCCAGTCGACCTACGGCGTGGACTTTCCGATGTTCGCCAAGATCGATGTGATCGGAGACGGGGCGCATCCTCTGTATAAGGAATTGGCTTCGCAGCCCGAGCCGATCGGCGGGGACCCGGAGTGGAACTTTACGAAGTTCCTGGTGAACCGCAGGGGCGAGGTGGTCTACCGGTTCGACACGCGCACGTCGCCCGACGATCCGAAGGTGGTCTCGGCGATCGACGAGTTGCTCGCGCAGGACGCAGGCTGATCGGATCATCGTGGGTGCGTTTCGTTACACAGCTTTCGACACGACGGGCAAGCGGGTCCGTGGGTATCTCGAGAGTGTCTCGGCGCGCACCGCGGCGCAGGAACTCGAGCGCAAGGGTCTGACGCCGATCCAGGTTGATGAGCAGGCGGCGCCGCAGAAGAAGACGGGCGTTCGGATCCCGGTGCGCAAGCTGTCGATGACGTACCAGCAGATCGCGGATCTGTTGCGGGCGGGTGTGCCGTTGCTCAGGGCGCTTCGGATCGTGGGTAGGCAGAAGTCCTCGCCCAAGGTGGCGGCGGTGTTCGATCAGCTCGCCGATGAGGTTGCCGACGGCGTGGAGCTTTCGACGGCGATGAGCAGCCGTTCGGGGACGTTCGCGACTTCGCACGTGGCGCTGATCCGCGCGGGCGAGAAGGCTGGCATTCTTGAGTCGGTGCTGATGCGTCTGTCGTCGATGCTTGCGGCGCAGGCGGAGCTTCGGGGGAAGGTGCTCGGGAGTCTGATTTATCCGAGTGTGCTCGCGGTGGTGGGCGCGATCATTCTTGTGGTGATCTTTACGGTATTCGTGCCGCAGTTCAGGCCGTTGCTTGCGCGGCTTGAGGGGAACATGCCCCCGTTGACGACGATGACGTTCTTTATCAGTGATCTGCTAAGCAAGTACATCGGTCTGACGCTGATCGGGCTGGTTGCTGGTGTGGTTGCGGTGGTGTATCTGAGGAAGCAGGCGGGTGTGCAGCGGTGGGTGGCCGGGGCGCAGCTTCGGCTGCCGATCGTGGGCAAGCTGATCCGGACGCTCTCGGCGGCGAGGTTCTGCCGGTTGCTTGGGACGCTCCTGGACAACGGGGTGCCGATGATCGGGGCGATGCAGATCGCCAGGCAGGCGGCGGGGCACCCGGTGATGGCCAAGGCGGTGGACGAGGCGATTGAGTCGGTCCGGGGTGGGGGGACGATCACGGACCCGCTCTCGGAGAGCGGGCTGTTTGATCAGGACGTGGTGGAGATGATCTCGGTCGCCGAGACGGCCAACAACCTGGGCGAGGTGTTGGTGACGATCGCGGACACGATCGACAAGCGGGTGGATCGCCTGCTGACGACTTCTGTTCGGCTTCTGGAACCGCTACTGCTGGTTGCGATCGCCCTTGCGGTGGCTGTTGTTGCGATGGCCCTGCTCTTGCCGATGGCTGAACTGAGTTCGGGTCTCTGATCCAAACCGCAAGATAGGGTTTTCCCTGTTGCAGGGGAACCCGGGCGTATGCTAGTCTTCACCAACCGGCATTGGCCGGGCTGTCATTTCCCAGGGGGAATCCATTCATGCGTACCGGACACCGCCGTCTCCAGGCCTCTCGCCGTGGTTTCACACTGATCGAGGTGATGATCGTGATCGCGATCATCCTGGCGCTCGCCTCTCTGATCGGGCTTGCCGTGTTCAGCCGATTCGGTGAGGCTCAGGAGAACATCACGAAGATCCAGATGAAGAACATCGAGGACGCTCTCGAGAGTTTCCGTCTGACTTACAACCGCTACCCGACCGACGAGGAGGGTCTGAGTGTGCTCTGGTCGTCGGCGAATCTTGAGAACCCAGAGGATGAGGACAAGTGGTCGAGCTTCATGACCGACCCCTCGCCGACGGATCAGTGGGGTAGCGAATGGGGCTACCGGCAGATGAGTGAGTACGGCGATGAGTCCAAGTTCGACCTCTGGTCGTACGGCCCCGACAAGGAAGAGGGGACGGAGGACGACATCACTTCCTGGTCGGAGTCCGAAGAAGGCGATGCCACGTTTGACTTTGAGTCGCCCTCGTCCGGCGGCTGAGCGGAGCCAGTCACATGACGGCCGGCGGGCGCGCCATCACGCTGATCGAATTGCTGATCGTTCTGGCAATTGCGCTGGCGATCGGTGCGATCTCGTTGCGAGGGGCTTTCAGTTGGTCTGAGGACGAGCAGCTGAAAGCGGTGCAGTCGGGGTTGTCGTCGGCGGCGCTGGAGGCGCGTTCACTTTCGCTTGCGGAGCAGCGACCGTTGGAGCTTGTAGTCGAAGAGACCGAGAGGGGCACGTTCCGTGTCGGGACGCTTGCGCCGGCCGAGCCGCGTTCGGACTCGGCTGATGCGTTCGGGTTGCAAGACGATCCTGTGACCGATCTCATGGCTGATCTCGCGGTCGATCCGGTTCTGGACGAGACGCTGAACATTCTTTATGAGCTGCCGGCGGGCATGATCATCGAGGATGAAACGGGCGGGGTTGTCGAGGAAGTGTCTGCGTTTGGCGACGGCTCGGCCCGGATCAGTTTGATGCTGCTCATGCCCGACGGGTCGGCGCGTCTATCTGATTCGTCGTGGGCGCTGGTGCGCGATGAGTTGCGGTACCTGCCTTCGCTGGAGGCGTGGACGGCGCGGCTGACGTTTACGCAGGAAGACCTGGAACAGGACGAAGCCCCGTTTGCGGACGGCCTGCCTGACGAGTCGCCGGGCGACATCGGTGGTGAGCGATGACTCGGCGCGGGTTCATGCTGCTTGAGATCCTGCTCGCGGTGACGGCTGCTGTGATGGTGGCGATCGCGGGGTATGGCTTGCTCGATCGGGTGAGCGGTCGTGTTGCAAGAGCGACGCAGCAGATCGAGGCGTCTGATCTTGCGTGCTCGGCGCTGGCGATGATCGAGGCCGGGGCGGCCACGCCTGAGAATCTGCACGGCTCGTTGCATCGCGGTGTGATCTCGCTTGAGAGCACCGAGGCTGGCGTGATGGTGCGTGATCCGAAGTATCGGCTTGAGATCGAGACGGAGCCGAGCCAGTGGTCGGGGTTGTTGCAGGTTGATGTATCGGTGCTGGCGCCCGAGGGCGACGAGGTGCTGTACCGCGCTTCGCAGCTTGTGCCGACGCGGGGAGGCGGCGGATGAGAAGCCGATCCTTCACGCTGATCGAGATGCTGATTGCGCTGGCGCTGATCGCATCGCTGGTTTGGGTCCTGATGCCCGCGACGAACCGGATCATGACGAGCACGACGGCGGCCGCGGACCGCAGTCACCGCCTGGCTCAGATCGCGTTGCTGTCTGATGTGCTTGACCGTGCCCTGCTGACGGCGGTGGCGCAGGATGCCGAGGGGAAGAACGGAACGAGGGGCGACGCGGAGTCGTTCCGGGTGACGACGTGCGGCGTGTCGCTCATGCCCCGCGAACCCGGCCAGCCGGATGATCTGCAGTCGATCGAGGTCGCGTTCTCGGGTGATGCGATCAAGATGCGTCAGGATGGCGGCTCTCAGGAGCGGCTCATCGACGGGATCGAGTCGTGCCGGTTCGAGTATTACAGCGGCGGGAGCTGGTCGGAGAGCTTTGATGGCGGAGAGGGGCTGCCCCAGGCGGTGGCGGTCTCGGTCTGGCTCGGGGCGGCGCCGCTTGAGCCGGACGAGGAGTCTGATCCGCTCGGTTACGACTTCGAAGAAGAGTCTGAGCGCGATCCCGACTGGCGTCGGGTGTTCGCGGTTTTCGATCCGGGTGCGCAGGGTGAGCAAACCGATGGGGGGGCGCTGTGATGCGGCGCGGGATCGTGCTCATCGTGGTGCTCATCGTGACCGTGGCGTTGGCCGCGGGGTTGACGGCGTTGCTGTCGGGCGTGCGCGGTCAGAGCGATGCGGTGTTTGCGATCGCTCAGCGACAGCAGCAGCGGCTGGCGGCGAGGTCGGTGGCTTACGCGCTTGCGGAGGAATTTGATGCGGCGCGTGACTCGGTCCTGGGGGGCGAGATGCCCGAGCTCTCGTCGCGCGAGGTGGTGATCCGTCACGAAGACGCCGACGGCTGGGCGTGGGCGATCGTGGAGCGGGACGGTGAGCCGATGATCGAGGGGCTCGGCGGGCTTGTCGACGCCAACGCGGCGACGGAGGAGATGCTTCGGGCGTACGCGCCCGAGCAGGCCGACCGTTTGATCGAGGCGAGACCGATCCGCTCACCCGGTGCGCTGCGGAGATTGCTGCGTGAGGGATCGGAAGCTGGTGAGTCGGCGGAGTCTGAGCATGTGCTGACGCTTTTGAGTCTCGATCCTCAGGTGCGCAGCGGCGCGGGCGGGCCGGCGGGTTCGCGTGGCTCCGAGCGGGTTGGTGTGGAGTCGGGCGCGCCGGTGCCGACGGGGCTCTCGAACGAGGGGAGCGCGTTGTTCACGGCGATCAGTGACGGCTCGTGGCGTCCTTCTTCGCTCGGGCATGTGCTTCGTGAGGCGGAGGCGCGCGGGATTCCGCAGGAGGATTGGGATCTGCTGCTCGATGCGGTGTTCGTGGATGAGGCGTCGGCCAGGCGCGGGCTCATCGATTTGAACCGCGCGTCGGCGGAGGCGATTGCGAGCCTTCCCGGCATGGATCTGACGCTCGCGGGCGCGATCGTGGATCGTCGTGAATCGCTATCGCTGGAGGACCGTGCGGGGCTGACGTGGCCCGTGCGGGAGGGAGTTGTCGAGCTGGACGTGTACGCCGACGTGGTGGACATGCTCACGGTGCGCTCGATGCAGATCGCGGTGCGATTCCGTGTAGAGCACCAGCGTGAGGAGATGGGTGTCAACGAGGAATTCAATGCGCCGGTGATTGAGGACGATGTGCCGGCGTTGGAGTACTACGGCATTGTCGATCTTGCGGGCGGGTCGGCAAGGTTTGTGTACCTGCGCGATGTGACGTACGAGCGTTGGCAGGGGCGTGAGCGGGTTGCTGAGCCGGCGAGCGTGTATGAAATGGATTTGCTTGATGCATTCCCGGAAACGATCCCGGATGCACCCGAGGTCGGCGGTGATCTCATTGATGAGATGGAGCCGACGGAAACACCCGAGTCGCAGGAGGCGCCGGGCGCGTGGGGGCGGTTTGTCGCAGGGAGGGGCGCGTGATGCGGTTTGCGAGCGTGGTCGAACTTCGGAAGAACCGGCTGGTCGCCGCCTGGGGAGGGAAACACCCGGGGTGGATCGACGAGGCGATCCCTGAGGACCTCGACGAGCAGGCGCGGGGCGAGTGGCTGAAGGCCGCGTTCAAGGACAGCGGCATGCCCGCGGGGAAGGTGCTTCTAGTGCTGCCCCGCCGAGAGGCGGTGTTGTTGCAGCTTGAGATTGATGTCCCGGAGGACGCGAGTGTTGCGGATCTTCACGGGATGGCGCGTGTTCGGCTTGGGGCGCAGTCGACGATCGATGCGCAGCGTTGCGTGATGGATGTCGTTCGGACGGCGGGCAACGGCTACACGGTGTGCGCGGTGCCGGGCGATGTCGCGGATCGGACGCGAGAGGAGTTGAAGGCTGCGGGCCGGACGATCGCGGGGATGACGACGCGTTCTGCGGGGCTCGGTGTCCTGGCTGGTGCTCAGGGCGTGCGGCTGGTGATCATCGCGGGCGAGCGTGAGGTTGAGCTTGCGGTGGTGCGCGAGGGCGTGCCCGTGTTGACGCGTCAGCTCAACCGCAACGGCGACATGGCGAGCGATGCGGCGAAGATCGTGTCGGAGGCGCATCGAGCCGAGACGAGCATGCGGATGCTGAGTGGTCTCGAGCCGCTCGAGCGGGTGGTGTTGCATGCGGACGGACCGATCGGTGCCGAGCTGTCGGAGCTGATCTCGAAGGAACTGACTGTTCCGTTGACGAAGTATGAACCGACGGTTCGCGGGATGCCTGCGGAGCTCTGGCCGCTGATGGCGATTGCGCAGGCCGGTGAGGACCCGGTGCTGATGCTCCGTCGGGTGATGCCGGCAAGAGGGCTGGCTGTGCCGGCGGTGCGGATCGGGCTCGGGGTCTCGGCTCTGGCTGCGATCGTCCTGATCGGTGCGGTCATTTTCTTGTCGGGGCAGAAGTCGGCGCTCCGCAAACGGGTGACGACACTCCGCAACGAGCTTGTGCAGCTTCAGTCGAAGAACCGCGTGCATCAGCGCGAGGAGGCGAGGCTGATTCATCTCCAGAGCTGGATCGGTCAGGAGCCCAAGTGGACGGGTGAGATCGCTTCGCTTTCGGAGATACTTCCCGAGCGGGGTGTGATTCTGGATCGACTCGTCGGAACGGAAGCGAAAGAAGTTTCGTTCTCGGCGCAGCGAACGGGGCAGGGGCGTCGGTATGAGGGCGGCCGATGGAGCAACGCGTCGCTCACGGAGTTTGATCTGCACGCGAGTGTTGGCGATCGGCATCTCATTCAGGATCTGCGCCAGCGGTTGATTGATGACCCACGCTTTGATGTGGAGTCCAAGGGGCCCGAGCTTCCCGATCGGTTGGTGTTCCGCGTGACAGTTGTGCCCGAGCGGGATGAGGAAGCGACGTCCGAGGAGCAGCCGCGATGAAGAAGTGGGTGCTTATCGGTGTGGGTTCGCTGTTGGGCATGCTGATCGTGCTTGGCGTGTACCGGTCTGTGTACGCGGGGCCGATGTCGGAGATGCGCGAGACGCTCAAGAGCTGGTACAAGGGCAAGGACCAGATGCTGCGCAGTCTCGGGGATGCGACGAAAGTCAAGACGCAGCTTGCCGCGATCGAGTCGACGACGCTCGGGCCGACAGGCGAACTCGCGGAGCATCGCTTGCGTTCGCTGCTGACTGATCTGTGTGGTCAGGGCGGGCTGCGGGAGTACGTGATTGCGTGCCGGGAACCCAAGGCGATCGGCAACCCCGCTGCGGGTGAGAACCCGGCGGAATTCAACCGCGAGATGCGCAGGCAGGCGGACTTTCTAGCGATCGAGACTTCGGTGACGGGGCAGGGCACGCTCGAGGCTTGCATGCACACGGTGGCGCTGCTCGAGGCGCAGCCCTGGCTTCACCGTGTGTCTGGCATCTCGATTCAGCCGCGGGGCAAGGACCGCGCGGAGTTCGATCTCTCTGCGCAGGTGGTGACGATCGTGATGCCCGATCTTGCGACGGAGACAACAGGCGAGAGTGCGCAGGTCGTGCCGGTGGATCGTGGGCGCTGGGTTGCGGTGACGTCGCGCAACCCGTTCATCGCGGCACCGCCTCCACCCGAGCCTGTGGTGGAGGTCGCGCAGCAGGCGCCGCCGGCGAACCCCAAGCCCAAGCCGAAGCCTCTGGGTGATTGGGTGGTGACGGGTGTGATGCGGACGTCCGATGGTGGTGAGGCGATCCTCAGCAACCGGAAAACGGGTGAGAGCCGGGTGCTCACCCCGGGCGGCGAAGTGATGGGTATGAAGGTCTCTTCGATTCTGGTCGGTGAGATCGTGATGATGGAAGGTCAGTCAGGGTATCGAGTTGCGCTCGGCCGCTCGCTCGCTGAACGCGAGCCGGTGATCGAGTAGACTTAGGTACCACAAGGAAGTGACCGCCGCGCGGAGCGTGGCGAGACAGGAGCGGGCGGAGATGCCAAGCAGTGCCATTCGGACCCTTCTCTGGGTTCTGAGCGCGTGTGCCATGGTCGGCACGGTCGGGGGAGTGACGTTCTGGTCATCGCCCGCGTGTGCGCAAGAAGAACAAGCCGGTGAGAGCGAACCCAGGATCGGGTTCGCGTTCAAGAACGCGCCGTTTGATCAGGTGCTCGACTTCTTCTCGAGACAGTCGGGTGTGCCGATCATCTTCGAGGCGGATGCGCCGGCGGGGACGCTGACGTTTGTCTCTGCGAACGAGTACACACTCGACGCGGGCATCAGCGTGCTCAACATGACGCTGCGACGTCATGACCGGTACCTGCGTCACGAGGGAGACTTCCTCTATCTGTCGACGCTGCCCGAGGCGGCCAAGCGCGCGGGCGAGTCGTTCGGCGCGGAGCTGCCCGAGGGAGTCACGCCTGATCAGATCGTGACGGTGACGATCCCGCTCAGCAACGCCAACGCGGGGCTGGTTGCCGAGCAGATCAAGCCGCTGCTTGATGCCTACGGCTCGGTCACGCCCGTGCCCGAACAGAACATTGTGATCGTGGTTGAGACGGCGGCTCAGGTCGAACGCATCTCGCAGGTCATCCAGACGATCGACGAGCGCAAGCCGGTCGACTCGTCGTACAGACTCTTTCCACTCAAGAACGCTCAGGCCGACGCGGTCGTCAACGCGCTCAAGGGTCTTGTTGGCACGCGCGTGCAGCGCATCATCATCGACAAGGACGGGAAGCAGAACGTCGTCGAAGAGATGGACGTCGGCGGGCTGAGCATCCAGCCGGACAGACGCACCAACGCGGTGATCGTTGTCGGACCCGAGTCGCGCATCGAAACGGTTGAAGAGCTGATCGCGCTCCTGGATGCGGACGAGGCGGGCGTGGTGGGCGGGCGTCGTCTGGTGACGTTGCCGCTGCGCACGGTCACGCCCAGAATCGCGTCCGATCGCATCACGCAGTTGTTCGCGGGGATCGACAAGGCCAAGCGTCCGACGGTTGTGCCCCTCGACGAGTCGGGCAAGATCGCGGTGGTGGGTTCGGAGGACCAGCTCGTCCAGGTGACGGCCCTGATCGACGAGCTCGATCCGCGGCGGGGCGATGCGGGCCAGAGCGACGATGAGATCGCAAGGGTCGTCGCGCTCGAGCACCTCTCGGCGCAGTCGGCCAGCACGATCGTTTCGCGTCTGCTCACGCCGCGTCAGCAGGCGCTGATCCGCATCGTGCCGGGGAACGACGGGCGGTCGCTGATCGTGGCGGGCCCGGGCGAAGAGATCGCGCGGTTTGAGAAGCTCCTGGCGGGCATCGATCGCCCGGCTTCGGGTTCGCGTGAAGTGCGCGTGGTGCGGATCGACGCGGCCGACCCCGCCTCGGTCTTTAAGAGCGCAGACAATCTATATATAGCCTCGCACGAGGAGCCGGAAAGGCTGGAGCGTTCGCTCGACGAGGCTTCTGCGGCGTTGACGCTGATCGGGGCCCGGTCGGACATCGATGAATACGTGCGGCTGCTGGGTGAGGCTCAAAAGGCCGTGAGTCTGGCGACCCAGACCCGGACGTACGACGTGACCAACGAGTCTCCTGAGCAGCTCGCATCGCGGCTCGGTCGGATCGTTTCGCTTGTGCTCGGGAACCAGGGACCGAGGCCGACGATCCAGGCGATCCCGGAACTGGATCAGGTGATCGTGCGGGCTCAGCCGGCTCAGTTCCAGCTCATCGATAGTCTGGTTGCTCAGATCACTGAGAAGTCATCGAGTCAGGTGCAGGTGGAGGTGATCCGCCTGCACTCTGCCGATGCCGATGGGTTGATCGAGCGGGCCCAGTCGATGGCGCAGCTTGCCAACCCGGATCTGCCGGCTGCTGCGGTGCAGCACGACGAGACCTCGGGCAATCTGATCGTGACGGGAAGCGCCGAGTCCGTGGCCGCTTTCAGTGAAGGGCTCAAGCAGGCGCAGTCACTTTCGGCGCCGGTGCGTACGACGCGTGTGATCGATGTCCAGCGCGCCAACGCGGCGGATTTGGTTGCGCCGCTGCGTGAGTTCCTGGCCAACGCTGATCCGATCGATCCGGGTCGGCGGGTGCCCGAGCCGACGATCTCGGTCGTGGAGCGGACGAACAGTCTGCTTGTCGTCGCCGAGCCGGCGCAGCATCAGATCATCGTTGATCATGTGCGTCGTCTGGATGTCCTCGAGCAGACGGACTTGCCGCCGCTGCGACTGCTCCAGCTTCGGACGGCCGAGGCCCAGTCGATCGCGTCGATGCTCACGGAGCAATACCGGCAGCGGCCCCAGACGGAGCGCACGGCCAAGCCGGTGGAGGTCCGCGCTGACGCGGCGACCAACACGCTCATCATCGCGGCGCACGAGGATCTCTTCCTGGACATCAAGGCGTTCGTCGAGGATTTGAACACGACACAGTCCGACGGGCCGGAGCGTGTGACGAAGCTCTTTCCGCTCCGAGTGGCGCGTGCGGCGGACGTCGCGCTCGCGATGGACAGGCTCTACCCGGAGCCCCCGATCCCGCTCGATCGCCGTGGCGTGCCGATGCCCTGGCTCCGTGAGCCGAAGCAGGTCACGGTCTCGGCCGAAGAGAACAGCAACTCCCTCATCATCGATGCGCCGGCGGATCGGATGGATTCGCTGACCGAGCTTGCCGAGCAGCTTGACCGGGTGCAGGTGCCCGCTGCGGCGGAGCTGCGTACGTACCGGGTCGAGAACGCGGATCTGCAGGTCATCGCCCAGGCGTTGACCGGTCTTGCCAACCGGGGGATTCTCAGCTCGCCCGCGCAGGCGGGGCGTCAGGCGGTGCAGGTGCTCATTGAGACCGAGCCGCGCAGCAAGACGCTGATCGTCGCGGGCGACGAGGTGACGTTCCAGAAGGTGGAGCAGATGCTCGCTGATCTCTCGGCGGTTCCCGTCGAGCGTGAGCTTCGTGTGGTGCCGATCGTGGGGCAACTGGCCACTGACATCGCGCGACGGGCGCAGCAGATCTACGAGACGCAGACGAAAACCCTGCCCGACGCCAAGCCTGTTGAAATCCAGATCGACGAGGAGTCCAACACGCTCGAGATCGTCGCCGAGACGGAGTCGATGGAGCGATTCCTCACCGTGCTCGATGAGTTGCAGAGCCAGACTGGGCCGGCGCGGCAGATCAGGCTCGTCGAGCTTCGCACGGCTGCGGCCGCGGATGTCGCGGCTTTTCTCGAGGAGCTTCTGAGTTCGAGCGCGGCGATCAAGCAGCACGGCGGCCCGATGCCGACGTTCGAGGCGATCGATTCGACGAACTCGCTCTTGATCTCCGCGACACACGAGGACTGGGCGGTGATCGATCCGCTCATCACCTCGCTCGACACGGCCGAGGGGCAGGAGCGTCCGCCTTTGCGGATCATGCGTCTGCGTTCGACGGATGCGGTCGGGATCGCGACGGTGCTCCAGCAGTCGTTCGATCGCAGGCCGGCGGCCGAGCGGACTCGTCTGCCGGTGGATATCCGGAGCGATTCGGCGACGAACACGCTCATCGTGTCGGCGCATCAGGAGGTGATGCCAGAGATCGAGAGTCTTGTTGCAGACCTCAACGACGCTCAGGCGATCGACGGCGAGGGCCGTGGGATCCAGATCTTCCCGCTCCGAGTGGCAAGGGCCGAGGAGCTGGCGCGCACGATCGATCAGATGTACCCCGAGCCGCCGATGCCGGTGGATTCGCGTGGACGTCCGAGACCCGATCTCCGTCAGCCGAAGGAGATTGTTGTTCGCGCGGATATGGCGACGAACTCGCTGATTGTTGATGCGCCCTCGGCGCGTCTCGCCGGCTTCGAGCAGCTTGTGCGGGAGCTCGACCGGGCGAAGGTGACCGAGGACGTCGAGGTCCGCACGTACGCGATCGAGCGGGCGGAGCTGGCCTCTGTGCAGGCGACGCTGCGTGAACTGGCCGACCGTAGTGCGCTGGGCACGACGGGGCGCACACCGGTGACGATCACGACTGAGGCTCGCGGGCGCACGCTGATCGTGAGCGGGCCTGTGGATATCTTCCCGCAGGTCGAGAAGCTGATCGACGAGCTCGACGCCAAGCCGGACGTTCCGGACCGGGTGATGCGTCTCTACAGGCTCGAGTACGCGAGGGCGGATCTCCTGGCTCCGATGCTCCGTGAGGCGCTGGCGGATCAGCTCCGCGAGGTTGTGGGTGCGAACACCGATGACCAGAACGATGTGCTCAACATCTCGGCGGATGCTCGCTCGAATACGCTGATTATCTATGCACCAGAGGTTGTGCAGCAGATCGCGGCAGAGCTCGTGCAGGCGCTCGACAGCGAGGCGTCCGCCTCGGCGCGGCATGTTGTTCGGGTCATCTCGCTTACGTTCGCGGACGCGAACTCGGTGGCTCCGACGATCACCGCGGCCGCCGGGGCGATGGAGATTCCAGCGACGGATCGCCCGCTCATCTCTGCGGTGCGGGGCGTGAATTCGATTGTGCTCTCCGGCGCGGCTTCGGACGTGGAGCGTCTGGTCGAGCTTGTCGAGTCGCTCGACATCCGTCCGGTGGATTCTGACTCGCCCGGTGTCGAGACGTTCACGCTCGAGCACGCCTCCGCGGGCGCGATTGCGCAAACGGTGGAGCGGTTGCTGGCGAACCAACTGGAGACGGATCCGCGCGTGATGGCTGTGCGGATGCGCTATGTGCGTGACGCGGCCCCGCCTGCGCCGACAGTGCGTGTGGAGGCGGATGACCGGACGAATTCGCTGATTGTCTCTGCGCCGATGGAGACGATCGAGCTGGCAAGGGCCATCGTCGAGCGGCTGGATCAGCCCACCGGCGAGCAGCCGACGATGATGACGTTCTCGCCCACACGCGCGGCTCCGGCCAGGCTGGCGTCGGTGGTGCAGGGCGTGATGGATGAGACGCGCACGCCCAACGTGCCCGTCGCTGAGCTGCATGTCGAGCCCGCGAGCGCGACGATCGTCGTGACCGGTCAGCCCGATGAGGTGGCCCGCGCGGTGGGCTTGCTTGCCGAGTTTGATGAGCGTGCGGTCGCGCTGCCCGAGACCTCGATGCGGATGATCGAGCTGTCCAACGCATCGGCCGACTCGGTCGCGCGCACGCTGACCAGTGTGCTTGGTGATCGGACGCGCTGGCCCGAGGAACTCGTTCGCGCCGAGGAGGCTGGGCTCGCGGTTGCCAAGCCTTCCTTTACCGCCGAGCCGGGCACGAACCGGATTCTGATGGTGGCCCCTGCACCGCTTGAGGCGCTGGCGACCGAGCTGATCGCGTCTCTCGATCGCACGGATGCCTCGGCTGCCAAGGACACGCGGGTGTACAACCTTCGGCAGGGCGATGCGCAATCGGTTGCGACGGCTGTCTCCGCATCGCTGAGCGCCGCGGGCAAGCCGGGGCAGACTCCCGCGAATGTGTCGGCCGAACCGGTGAGCAACAGCGTGGTGGTGGTCGGCGACGCCGAGCAGATCACGCTCGCCGAGTCGCTGATCAAGAACATGGACGAGGCCGTGGACACCGATGGCGTCTCGGTGCGGACGATCGTCCTGAACAACGCCCGCGCCGAATCGCTCGCGCCGATCATCGACGAGATCGTCCGTCGTGAGGACGCGACGCAGATGCTCCCGAGCTGGATGATGGCGTCGTACCTTGCGCAGGGCGGGTCGGTGCGTCAGCCGGCGCGTGTGGTGGCGGAGCCGAGGCTCAACGCGCTTGTGGTGACGGGGCCCGGTCCGGTACTTGATCTTGCCGAGCAGGTGATCGCTGAGCTCGATTCTCCCCAGCAGGCGGCGGGCGCTCAGCGCCCCGTGCGCGTGCTCACGGTCCGCAACGCCGACGCGGCGGGCATCGCGCAGACCATCGAAGCTGTGTTTGCAGAAGAAGCCTCGGCCTCGACGCCTCCTGTAGTGCGTGTCGACGCGGCTGCCAATGCGCTTGTGATCCGCGCAGACCTGGTGCAGCTCGAGCGTATCGATCAGTTGGTTTCGGAGCTCGACGAAGCCGCGGTGCTGTCGAGTCGTCAGCTCCGCCGTATCAGTGTCGATCCTTCACGCATGAACGCGGGAGAGCTCGCCGAGATTTTGCGCGGCATGATTCAGGAGAAGTCCGGCGCCAGCGTCGAGGTGATCGATGCCACCAAGCTTGGTAAGCCGGCGACGGGTGAGGTTCCAGAGCGGGGCGCGTGGCTTGCGCCAGGTTCCGGCCATCCGCTGCAGATCATGGGTGAGGCAGTCGCTTCGCTCGTGCTGGCTCAGGATCTGGCTGCCTCGATTCCTCAGCCGGCACTCGAAACGGCTTCTGAGACGCCCGCCTCCCAGCCCGATGACGAGCCGGAGACTTCGCAGGAATCGCAAGAGCAGGGTGAGCCTGAGCAGGAGACGCTTCAGCCCAAGCCGGAAGCGAAGCCCGCGACTGCACCGACTCCCGAAGAACCGGAAGTGCTCATTACAGTGGACCCCGCGACCAACTCGCTGATCGTGACAGGCTCGACGCTGATGACGCAGCGCATCGCCGAGCTTGCCGACGAGATCCAGCGGATGGCCCCCGTTCAGCCGACGCGAGCCCGCATTGTGCGTTTACCCGACGGCGTGGATCCGAACGCGGTCTACACGGTCCTTGCGAGAACGGTCCAGCAGATCGGCGTACGCAACGACCGCAACCCGGGCGGCTTCACGGGTCGTGTAGCGGCTGCTCCCGATGTCGCGGGCAATAGCGTGATCGTCTGGGCGAACGACACCGACTTCGCTTCGGTCGGGCCGCTGATTGCTGCCATGTCGCAGCCTGCTTCGATCGAGTCGCGCGTGGTGAAGGTGTACCCGCTGAGTTCGGTCCGATCGACGAGAGCACTGGCGGCGGTGAGAGACTTCATCTCTCCAACTCCGAGCGGCAGGCAGGCTCAACGTATCCGTTCCGCGACGGTTGAGGTGGAGGGCGCCGATGGCGAGACGATTCTTGCCGAGCTCGATGCATCGCAGATCAGTGTTAGTTCCGGGCCGGGCGATCGGTCGCTGATTGTGTCCGCTCCGGGCTCGGCCTTGCCCGCGATTGATCGGTTCATTGCGCTGATCGATCAGACGCCGTCCGAGGCGCACATGGGGATTCGGAGGTATGTGCTGGAGACGGCTGACGCGCCGAGCCTGGCCCGGTCGCTCACGCAGCTCTTCAATGCTCAGAGGCAGATGAATCAGGATCTGCCGCGTCCGGCGATCGTCGCCGATGCGCGAAACAACACGCTGCTGGTGACCGCGAACACGGCCCAACACGAAGAGATCGACCGGCTCCTGCCGACACTCGATACGGAGGTCGCTTCCGAGGACGAGGTGCTCGAGATCTTCCGGCTCACGCAGAACCGACCGACTTCGGTTCGCCGGACACTCAACGACCTCATGCTGACCGACGACCCGGCGATGCGTGCGGCTGTGCGGATCAGCGCCGATGACACGGTCGGGGTGCTGATGGTGCGGGCCCCGGAGGAGCAGCTCGCCGAGATCCGTAAGGTGATTACCGATCTTGATACGGCAAGCGCTCAGGATCTGCCCGTGCACACGCTCACGGTCGAACGGGCCGACGCGGCTCAGGTCGCCGACGCCGTGACACGCTTCTTCGCCGACCGCGACCGGGCCTCGAACCGCACAGGCGGTCGGGTGGCGCCGAGCGTGGCGATCACGGCCGACAGTCGGAGCGGTTCGATTGTCGTGGCTGCAAGCGATGAAGACTTCGAGCAGATCAAATCACTCGTCGAGACGTTCGACGGCTCGCCCGAGGCCAAGGACCTGCTCTACCGCGTGTTCCGTCTCGAGCACGCACGCGCGTCCGATCTGGGCGGGATCGTGCAGAGCATCTCTTGGGAACTCCAGTACGAGCGGATGTACGGCCGGAACCAGCAGGCCGGCAATCAGGATCGGCTGTACGTCGAGGCGAACGACCGCCTCAACGCGATTGTCGTGCTCGGTTCGCCTGACCGCATGGAGACGATCGAGCGTGTCATCGCCGAGCTCGATGTGCCGACGGGCGAGATGGGCGAGATGGCTCTCAAGGCCATTGTTTTGCAGAAGGCCGACGCGAACGCGGTGGCGAGGGTGATCCGTGAATCGACCGCGACGCCGGGCTGGCGCGTCTGGCAGGGACGTGATCCCGAAGCGGTCGTCGCCGAGGTCGATCGCTCGCGGAACGCGGTGCTGCTGATCGGTAAGCGCGAACGGGTCGAGCTCGCGGCGGGCTTTGTCGAGGAGATCGAGCGGGCCGGGGGCGAGGGTGGTGATCAGGTCAGCACGATCCGTCTTGAGCACGCCAGCGCCGATCGCGCGGCCAACTCGATCAACCGGTTCTTCAACTCTCGCGCCAGGGCGCAGGGCATCGCCACGACGGGTGTCACGGTTGTGGGCTCTGCCGACGGCAACGTGATCGTGGTTGCCGCCAATGAGACTGACACCGAACTCGTCAAGCAGCTTGTTGCGGATATCGATCAGCCGCAGATGGGCGAGGATCGTGAGATCCAGGTGTACACCCTGAAGAACGCGAATGTGTCGGAGACGTCGCGCACGGTCACGGCGATGTTCCCGTCGGCGCGTGGACGGAACGAGGATCGGGTCATCGTGACGCCGCAGACCCAGACGCGTTCGCTGATTATCTCGGCACCGACGAAGCTCCAGGAACCGATCGCCCAGCTGATTGACGAGCTCGATCGGCCGCCGACCGATGAGGACGCCCGCATCGTGACCGTCACGCTCGAGACGGCTCTGGCGACGGACGTTGCCCGTTCGCTGCGTGAGGCGCTCCCAGAGAATGTGCAGGTGAAGGTGACAGCCGTCGAGCGGAGCAATTCGCTTCTGCTGACGGGTTCGGACGAGGCGATCAAGCTGGTGATGCAGCGGATCGAGGAGCTCGACGCGGAGCCTTCACGGAACTTCATGGAATTCCGCCGGGTGAGCGTCAAGCACGCCGATGCGTACGAGGTGGCAAGCACGCTCCGGACGATCACGCGTGCTCGACCGGCTGGTCCGGGTGGGGCCCGTCCGGGTGTGGATTACAACAGCGATGACAACACCGTCGCGATCAGCGCATTCGCCGATGAACTTGATGAACTGCTCAACATCATCGAGCAGCTCGATGCGCCACGAGACACGGAGCGCAAGACCGAGTTCGTGCCGCTCGAGTTCGCCAATGCGACACAGATCGCCGAAGCGCTCGATACTTTCTTTGGACCGTTCGCGATCGCGGCGACGACTCCCGGTGCTCGCCGCGTGACGATTGTCCCCGATGCCGCTTCCAACTCGCTGGTCATCAGCGCCGACAAGAGCGAGTGGGAGAGCATCATGCAGCTCCTGGCAACGCTCGACAACGAGGAATACGACACCTCGCGTCAACTGGCGGTGATCAAGCTCGAGTACGCCGACGCCAGCAGCGTAGCCGGCGCACTGGATGAAGGATTCAGGGCGACGGTCGATGCGCAACTGCGGCGTGATCAGGCCCGCCAGCAGAGCCGTCAGCAGAACGGCCGGGACAATCAGGCGAGCGCGCCGCCCGTACTCATCCGAGCCGAGGATCTGCCCACGGTCTCGGCCGAGGCGGAAACCAATTCGCTTGTGGTCTTCGCGTCCCGCAAGGATCTGGATCGCATACGCAGCATTGTCGAGCAGATCGACCGCGCCGAGTTCGCCGAGTACCCGCAGGCGAGGATTATCCCCGTCTCGCAGGGGCGTCCGAGTCAGATCGCGGTCGCGGTGCGTGAGCTCTACGGGCGTCAGACACAAGGTGCGCAGGGCAAGCGGTCCGTGCTCGTCTTCGGTGATGACACCAGCGGCACGCTCATTGTCCGTTCGGATGACCGCACCTTTGTCCAGATCGAGGCGCTCGCCAATGCGGTGCAGGAACAGAGCGATCGCCGCGGCGTCAAGGTCCGCGTCCTGACGCTCGAGAATGCGCCCGCCTCGCGCATCCGCACGGCTCTGCTCGAAGCTTTCCAGCGCACGGCCGAGAGCCGGGGCGAATCGCTCTCGATTCAGGCCGACCGCACGCGCAATGCGCTCGTGATCGCCAGCACCGAAGAGTTGTACGAAGAGATCGCACAGACCGCGCGCGAGCTCGATGGCACGCTGGATGCCCAGCCCGAGGGTCAGCAGAACGACTTGCCCGGCGTATTCGGCGGTCTGCAGATCGTCGATGTGCAGAACAACGACCCCGCGAGCATCATCCAGCTTCTGACGGAACTCGGTGTCACTCGTCCGGTCTCGCCCGATCAGGCCAGCATCGTTGCTGACCCCGTGCAGCTCAGCCGCCTCTCGTCGCGTCGGGCGATCGCGGTCACGGGCAACCCGGCTGACGTTGATGCGGTTGTGAGGCTGATTCCGTCGCTTGATCGAGAGGCGATCGAGCCGACGCACGCCGCGGCGATTATCCCGCTCGATATCGCCGATGCATCGGCGGTGGTGAACACACTGCGAGACATGCTCACACCGGCGTCCGGCGCGACGGGTGCCAGCCCCGCCAAGGCCGCGGCCGAGCATCTGCGCCGGCTCAGCGTCGCCAACGGGGCGGAGGAGCCGCTCCAGTTCGATCTCGCTGCGCCGCTTCGGATTATGGCCGACACGACGACGAACTCGGTGATCGTCGCCTCGACCGACGCGAATGTGAAGGGCGTGCGCGAGTTGGCGTCGATGATGGACCGCCTGCCAGTGGGCGAGGCCGTCGTGATCCGTGTCTTCCCGCTGAACAGTGCGTCGGCCGATCGCGTGCGCACGATCATCGATGAGCTGTTTAGGCAGGGTGCACAGCTCGGGAACGTGCCCGGCACGAACCGCCGCACTCAGCCCAGCACCACGACGGGCCAGGCGCTGCTCAACGAGTTGGCTATGAGTGTCGACGAGCGGAGTAATTCGCTCATCGTGGCCGGCAAGGAAGAGTCCGTCGCGCTTGTCGAGGTGCTGATCGGTGATCTTGACGGCGAGCAGTCGGCAAGCTGGGTCGAGCCCACGCTGGTCATGCTCGAACACGCCGACCCGCGAGAGATGGCCGATCGCCTGAACTCGGTTCTTGTGCGTGGATTGACCGATACGCCCGAGTCCGAAGCGCTTCGTCGACAGGCCGGGCGGATCCGTCTGGCGACACTGGGCGCCGAGGGGGAGCAGGTCAAGAACGCGGATCTCTTCACCGCGGCCGGTACGCTGATCATCGAGCCGGAACCCAATCTGCGGGCGCTTCTCGTGCTCGGCAGTCCGGCGAATGTGGAGGTTGTGCGTGGTCTGGCATCGATGATGGACGTCGAGGCCGCGGCCGCTTCCAACCGTGTGCGACTCTTCCCGCTTGAGCACGCCGCGGCAGATCGGATTCTGAACATCGTGACGAATCTCTTCAACGAGCGGACTCGTCAGCCCTCGTTCCGCGAAGAGGATCGCCTCATCGCAGCCGTCGACGCGCGCACCAACACGCTGATCGTTTCGACCAGCCCAGAGAGCTTCGAGGTGCTCGATGCACTGCTGGCCTCTCTCGACTCGGCGGACCCAAATTACGCTGTGGGATTGCACGTTGTCCCGGTGCAGGGCGGCGACGCGATCCAGCTCGCGCCGAAGATTGAACGCCTGATGCGTGAGCGCATCGCAGCGACTCAGCGGTCGGGGAGTGTTTCTTCGCCGCTGGATTCGTTCTCGATCGAGCCCGAGGCGGCG